>BS_KBA_SWE02_21mDRAFT_10000010_pt1 | contig 76227 bp, 53 predicted proteins | sample BalSeasSWE02_21m_FD_9196 | JGI IMG/M metagenome (IMG submission 9196)
ATGATGGGCGTCTTTTTGTTCGCGGGGGGGATGCTGAAGAAACTCAAATATTTATCGATGGAATTCGCGTGTTTACGCCTTACACTCCCACCACAAATAATACGCCGACTCGTGGACGTTATAGCCCTTTTCTATTTGATGGAATTACATTTTCAACTGGGGGTTACTCTGCCGAATATGGTCAGGCCCTTTCATCTGTGCTGTTATTAAACACTATTGATTCCCCTATTCAAGAAAAAACTGATATAGGCATTATGTCTGTTGGAGGTATTATTGGAAATACTCAAAAATGGAAAAAAAATTCTTTAAGTGTTAATGCATCATACATTAACCTAGCACCTTATGCTGCGATATTTCCAGATCGAAATGATTGGATAAAACCATATGAGGCAGTTTCAGGAGAGGCAGTTTTTAGGCAAGAATTAAAAAAAGGATTGTTAAAGGTTTATGGTGCTTTTGATACGACTAATTTCCAATTAATTCAGGAAGATATCAATGTAGAGGAGGGCGTTAAATTTAAACTAAAAAACTATAATTTCTATGGCAACTCTAGCTACAGTGGAGATTTAAGTTCAGATTGGTCTGTTTTTTTAGGAGGAAGTTATACCATTTCACAAAATAAGATAGGCATTGAATTGGATGAAATAGATGATACTGAAAATTCTGCTCATTTAAAATTGAAATTGAAAAAGCATTTTAGCAATCGATTTAAACTAAGTTTTGGAGTGGAACAATTTATTACGGATTTCAATGAAGTTTATAACAATAATTTTGTAAATACTTCCTTAGGATATACAAATAATATAAGTGGAGTCTTTAGCGAAGGGGATATTATCTTCTCTCGAAAATTGGCTTTGAAGTTAGGTTTGCGGACTGAATACAGTGAGATGTTTGATGCATTTACACTATCACCAAGGGCTTCTTTTGCATATAAAACAGGTAGAAGTAGTCAGTTATCCTTAGCTTACGGGGATTTCTATCAACAGCCCAACAGCGATATTTTAAAGTTCGAAAATGACTTACAAGCTCAGAAAACACAACATTATATATTAAATTATCAATACTCGGCGAATAATCGAATTTTTCGAGCCGAAGCTTATCTTAAAAAGTATGATAATTTGGTTAGTTATAACACTTCCATTCCTGAATTCAACAGCATATACACTAATAAAGGAGACGGTTATGCCCAAGGAATTGATTTCTTTTGGCGGGATGATGAAAGCTTGAAGAATGTCGATTATTGGGTGAGCTATTCATTATTAGATACAGAGCGTGAGTATCAGAATTTTTCTGAATCTGCAACACCTTCTTTTGCAAGTACCCATAATTTATCTGTAGTCGCTAAATATTGGATACCCGATTGGAAAAGTCAAATTGGATTTAGTTATCAATTCGGAAGCGGACGCAACTATACCGATATAAATCAACCAGGATTTCTTCAGGATAAATTAAAGGATTATCACAGTATAAGTTTGAATTGTGCTTATTTAATTTCTCAACAAAAAATATTGTATTTTTCTATTAACAATGCGCTTGGATTTATTAATGTAAATGGATATCAATATAGTAATACTCCAGATGCTAATGGAAATTTTAATCGAAGAGCTCTATTACCAGCGGCGGATCAATTCTTCTTTTTAGGTTTCTTCTGGACAATTAGTGATGATGGTGATGATAATCAGTTGAATAAGTTATAATTCATTTTGATATTTATGAAATGTTTTCATTTAACAATTCATCCTCAATAAAATACAATTGAGTAACTCAACTTTTGAAACACCTTTTTTCTGAAAGATATTTGACCTATCATTTAAACTTGAAAATTATGCAAACTTTACTCACTTACTTAACTTTACTACTTACTGGATTATTAATGCAAGCTCAAAATACTATTAAAGTATCTATGTCGGGTTTTGAAAATAACGATGGTACGGTAATGGTCGGGTTATATAATTCCGAAGAAAATTTTTTAGACAAAATCTATATGAGGCAAACGTCAAGAATAGTAAATCGTACATCAACTGTAATTTTTGAAAATATTCCAGATGGAGTTTACGCAATATCTTGCTACCAGGACGAAGATAACAATGGTGAATTAAACAAAAGATTCGGATTTATTCCAATTGAAAGTTTTGGCACTTCAAATAATGCCTCTGCTAGATTTGGCCCACCGGAATGGGATGACGCTAAATTTGCAATTATGAATGACCAAGATTTATCAATGAATATTAAATTTAATAATTAGAATTATAATGATAAAAACCTCTAAAAAACTTCAAATGAAAAATATTATTCTTATTCTAATCGCCTTATTGTCTGTTTATACCTATGCTCAAACAGGTGAAGAAGTGGCTCAATCAAAATACCAACAAGGAATGACTAAGGCATTCGAATTATGGCGAACCGATAAACCTTGGGATGCTGCTAATTTATTTGAGCGTATTGCCACGGTAGAGCCAGATAACTGGTTACCTCCATTTTACATAGCTCAAATTAATGTTTTTAATAGTTTTGCTGAAAAAGACAAGGCAAAATTAACGGCACAATTAGGGAAGGCAAGAGATTTTATTAACGATGCTATGGCAATATCTAAGGATAACCCCGAGATTATGGTGTTAGAGGCACAATGGTATACAGCTTGGATTGTATTTGACGGACAACAATATGGCATGACCTACTCAGCAAAAATTGCTGCGTTATATAGTGAAGCTATGAAAATAGCGCCTGAAAATCCGAGAGTTGTTTTAGGTAAAACTGAGTGGGATATTGGATCGGCTCAGTTTTTTGGGCAACCTACAGATTCATTTTGCCCAGAATTAGAACGAGCTGTTTCCCTTTTCGCATCTTTTGTGCCTGAGGGCGAATTTTACCCACAGGGCGGAGATGAATATGCTAAAGGAGTACTAGAAAGAATATGTAAAAAGTAATGAGCGGTTTTGGTAAGGAAATAGTAAGAGCTTTTTTTATTGGAATACTTGTATTTATAGTATTACAACTTATACAATTCCTAAATGGTTTTGAATTAGGCAGTATTCAGGAACTATTAAGAGATTTTGGTTATAACCAACTCTATTCTATAGTGCTTTACATGGCGAATTCGCTTTATTTTAGATTCTTGCTAAAGTATTTTGAAAACACTTTCTTTGAATTTAAAAATCTTTTTCGGGGTCTTATAGGTGGAATTGCCATAACCGTGGTTTGTATATTTTTCTTGAGAATAATAGGAGAAATGATGTTGGAAGGCGAAAGCTGGTCTCTATTTATAGAAGGAGAGAAGTTGCAATACTATTACATTACCTTCATTATCTCCGCGGTCGTAACTTTGATTTTCTACGGCATTTATTATTATCGATTTAAACAAGAGAATAGGGTTAAAGAGCAAAAAATTATTGCTGGTACTGCTTCTGCTAAATTTGACGCATTAAAAAATCAATTGGACCCTCATTTTCTCTTTAATAGTTTGAATGTATTAACCAGTCTCATTGATGAAAATCCAGAAGCCGCGGTGAAATTTACGACCGCTCTTTCAAAAGTGTACCGATATGTTCTAGAGCAAAAGAATAAGGACCTAGTGACAGTTGAAGAGGAATTAAATTTTGCTAATTTATATATGTCCCTTATTAAAATGCGCTTTGAAGATAGCATTGTTTTCACTATACCCAATAAAATAATTAATACTGAGGCTAAGGTTGTGCCACTTTCTCTGCAACTCTTATTAGAAAATGCTGTGAAACATAATCAAGTTACGCCATTAAAAAAGCTTCATATTTCTATTGAAGAAGAAGATGGAAATTTGGTTATAAAAAATAATGTTCAACCTAAACAAGTAATAAAGGAGAGTAGTGGTGTAGGTCTAAAAAATATTCTACAGCGCTACGAATTACTCACTGATCGGCCTGTGATAATTAAAGAGAGTTCTTCACAATTTAGTATTGCAATACCAATGCTAACAAAAGAAATCAAAATTATGAATAAACAGGATTCTTATATTTCGGAAAAAAAATATTCCTTGGCAAAAGAACACGTGGAAAAATTAAAAGGTTTTTATATCCATTTTACCATTTACCTTTTATTTGTGCCTGTTTTTTTATATCTAAATTATATTTCCAATGCGGGATTTCCGTGGGCTATTTTTCCAATTGGAGGTTGGGGTTTTGGCGTAATGGGGCATGCTGCCGAAACGTTTAATTATAATCCATTTTTTGGAAAGAATTGGGAAGAACGAAAGATTAAAGAAATTATGGATGATGAAGATTAATTACAATTCATCCTTGCTAATTTACAGCTGAGTAGAATTAGTTTTATTGCATATAGGTGATAGCATAATTTTGAACTATAAATCAGAAACATAAACAAAATGGAACCGATAAAAAAAGACAATAAGTATTTTAATGCAAAAAAGAAAGTAGCTGAGATGAAGAAATTTTACACTAGTCTCATGATGTATGTTATTATAATTAGCTTTCTAGCTGGGGTTAATTATTATTCAAACCAATGGAAAAACATGTGGTTCTTATGGGCTGCCTTCGGGTGGGGCATTGGCTTGTTTTTTCATGGAATAAAAGTTTTTAATTGGAATCCTTTTTACGGAAAAGATTGGGAAGAGACTAAGATCAAAGAGTTCATGGAAAAGGATGATTCAGACTCAACACCTTCAAGATTTTAAAGGCCATTTTATTGCTTTATGGAAGTAAATAAAAGTATATCGTATCAGCGAGCAAAGAAGAAAGTGGAAGCACTTAAAGGATTATATGGGCATATAGCAGTTTATTTTATTCTTAACCTAATAATGATTCTGATTAATGCTAATGTTTTTAATTCAAGTGAAATAAATTTTTCAAATTGGGAAATATACTTTACCGCTATTATGTGGGGTATTGGTTTATTTTGGCATATTATCTTCGTACTGGTATTGTACAATTTTAAAAGTAATTTTTTGAAAGGATGGGAGGAGAGAAAAATAAAAGAATATTTAGATAAAGAGAATTAATTCATACTCTTTAGGAATAGTCAAAAATAAACAGCGTATGAGTATAATTATAATTGAAGATGAAAAACCATCGGCTAGACGATTACAGCGGATGTTGGAAAAATTATCGATAAAAGTGGATGTAATGTTACACAGCGTTGAAGAATCAATTGAATGGTTCTTAGACAATCCACATCCAGATCTTATTTTTTTAGATATTCAATTAAGCGATGGATTGTCATTTGAAATATTTGATTCCGTCGAGGTAAAAAGTTCTATTATTTTTACAACTGCATTCGATGAATACGCATTACAAGCTTTCAAATTGAATAGTATAGATTATTTATTAAAGCCTATTGATGAGGATGAACTTCAATTGGCGATAAAAAAATATAAAACTTTGAAACCCAATGTTCAGAATGTACATCTCAATTTTGAAGACATTAAAAAATTACTAACTAATCCGGTTGAACGAGAATATAAGAATCGATTTACCACTCGAATTGGACAACATATTAAGATGATTTCGATAGATGAAATTGAGTGTTTTTATTCTGAAAATAAAGGAACGTATGCACATACAATCGATGGAAGAGATTATCTACTAGATACAACCTTAGAACAGTTAGAAGAAGAATTATCACCTAAAACTTTTTTTAGAATAAGCCGAAAGTTTTACGTCAATATTAATGCGATAAGGGACATAATTTCCTATACCAATTCCCGATTGCAGTTAAAACTTAAGTCTTTTAACGAACAGGAGGTAATTGTTGCAAGAGAACGGGTTAAGGATTTTAAATTGTGGTTGGAATAATACTCATTTAGCTTTGTCAATTTTATTATCTTGAAAAGATGAGGGTAATAATTTGGGAATAAATTTAACCAACATTGGCAGTAAAATTGTTCCTCCTGGAAGTAAAAATATAGTTAAAGAAGGAATTGATTTACAAATATCAAGTAATTGCTCCTTCACTTTAGTTTTTTCTTCTTTAGTAAGATTCCTTAGTGTTGACTGGCCTAATAGCACCAATAATTCTCCACTTTCTTCGAGCTCCTTAGTTAAACGTTCTTTATTTCTAAGAATAAGTTTTTTAACCGATTTTGAAGATTTTTCATAAAACTGACTTACTGGATTTGAATATTCAAAAAGATTAATTTTGATTGAATTTTTTTCCGAGAATAAATTTATATCTTTTATAGCTTGGGTGAGAATTTCTTGTGGAAACTGAAGCACAATACAAAGTTGTTGTAAAAATTGATATTCAGAAGCATCCATTTCAAAATCGTCATGAACTGATAAAATACATAAATCCAAAAGATATTTCCTTTCTAGAATATTTTTATCGGTTAAATATTGAATAGCTTCAAATGTAAAAATCTGAATCTCTTTATTCATTTCACTTAAATAGTCAGAAGACGATTCAAACAACTCAATTAGCTGTAAATCCAATTTATTCTTTTTTTCTTTTGAATTAAGGGCTAAAAAGCAACAGCTAATAATAGTTCTTTCCAGTTCGATTACATATTCTTTCAGATTTTGAGGGTCGTTTAAAAACTCTCTAAATGCTATCACATCTACATAAAATAAGGTGTGTGAAGCAATTGATGAAGTATTTGTTTTTAGAACGTTATTTGCTTCTTGCAGCCGTGAAGCTAATATTTGCTCTAAATTGTTGGAATGACTTTGTGAGAGAGTAAACTTATGGAAAAATCCAATCTTTCCTTTCTCTATGTTTTTATAGAAATTAATTATTGCTATAATTGCCTTATCAAAGTTAGAATTTGGATATTTTTGAAAAAATGTAAAAAGTAGCGAGTGGAAAAGATTGATTTTTGTAAATTCCTCCTTGGTAAGTTTTAAATGACTTACAGGCCCATTTTGTAAGGCAGTAACGGAAACCCCATATATAAAGCCTACTGTTTTTAATTTTTCGTAGAAGACAATTTCATTTTCAAAAGCATCAATTAAGTTCTTTTTTTCAGAACTAATTAAAAACTTTGGAATCCAGTCTGCAGCTGAGGGGTTCATATATTTAAAAAAACTATTTTTGTAATAATGAAAATGAAAAATTAGAGATTAGTCAAAATAATTTCAACGAGTAAAAATAAGTATTATATAACTACATAAAATATGAAAAAAAGAAAAATTTTCGCAACCATTGGAGGATTGGGTTTAGTGGTGCTTTCTATCTTGTTAATCTCAGCCGATCACATTGATGCGCCTTCTATTTCTGGGACTTCAACTGATATAGCAGATTTTTATGCGTTCCAGGGCGAAGATCCTAACAATATGGTTTTTGTAATAGATGTTCAAGGTTTGTTAGCTCCTGGGCAACCTACGGATCAGGCAATTTTTGATGAAAATGTATTGTTGGAAATAAATATAGATAATGATAACGATATGATAGAAGATCGTGTTATTCAAATTATAAAGAGAAAAGATCCTACTAGTTTGGAGGATAATATGTACTTTTTTGGGCCAGTTGTATTGACATCATCTTCAAATACCTGTTCGGAGCAAAATTTATTAAGTACTATAAATGCTGAAAACTTATCAGGTAGTGTGAAAATATCGACATCTTCAGATATACAAACGTCTTCTTCAAATGGAATGCAATTTTTTGCTGGACCTAGAGAAGATCCCTTTTTCTTTGATTTTACTCAATATTCTCAAATATTAGGTGGAAGTGAAACTGGTTTTAATAATCCGGGGACAGATACTTTTGCTGGCACCAATGTGCTTTCTGTTGTAGTTGAAGTTCCAAAGTCATCGCTTGGTTCTGGTGTTGTTGGAGCTAATCCATTTGCACCAACGGTGCCTGTTTACAATGTTTGGGTAGAAGCTAAAAGAAAGCAATAATTGGAATTAATTCGAAATAAAAAAAATATGAAGACATATAAATATATATTAATTTTTACAATGATATGTACGGCATTTTTATTTGTAGAATGTACAGATGCTGATGATAATGGCAACGTTTTAGGAATAGTAACTTGCGATGATGGTATCCAAAATGGGGATGAAACTGGCATCGATTGTGGTGGTGCTCTTTGTGAGCCGTGTTTGGGCAGTTTGGATTTTTCGGGCACATTTATTCAAGAGGATCAAATGGGACGGCCTGGTATTAATGTTATTTTTGGAACAACTGGGATGAAGGATGCGTTTAATACAACCGTGCCATGTCAAATGACCGCAGCGTTTCAATCAAGTTTTCAATCAAACTTGTTGGTTTTAAATCCATTATATACTACTAATGTTCTTGGCTTGGATGCAACCGCTTTTACGCAGTTGTTGTCTAAAGATGTACTTTGGGTTGCACAAACGGGAATAACGACTTATTTTAATGGTACCGAAATATTGACTGGACGAGGATTGAGCGATGATGTGATTGATACGTCCTTATTATTAATTTTTGGGGGTCCAACTGGAACTGACAATCCTATTTTAACTAGTGATTTTGTTCCTTCAAATGATGCTAGCTTTTCAAATAGCTTTCCTTATGTTGTAGGCCCTTTTACTAATTAATTGAACAATTATTATAAATAAAGAAGGGAGCAAGTTTGTTCTCTTTTTTTGTTGTTCTCTGTTTTTATGAAAAAAATAACAACCATTTTGCTTTTACTCTTGCTATTTAGTTGCAATTCAAAAAAGACTAATTTAGTTACAAAGGGAACAGAATACAATAAATATCTTGATGCTAATGTTGATGAATCAAAACAAGCCATTTTTACCGAAATGGATTTCTGGAGATCTAAACTAGGAGCGGATTCAATTAATACAATTTCATTAGGCAAATTATCTGGGTTGTACTCGCAGTTGTTTTTATTAACTGGTGATATTTCTCAACTGCATAATTCTGAAATATTACTTCAAAAGGCTAATTTCCTTTCAATAAGAAACAAAGACAATTATTTAAGATCCTTGGCTCATAATTATATATCACAACATCGATTTAAGGAGGCAAAAGTTCTTTTGGATAGTGCATATTTAGTTTTGGATAACAGAAGGGCAACCGAGTTGATGTTATTCGATGTAAGTATGGAATTGGGCGATTACGGCAGGGCCGATGAGTTATTAGGTAAAATTAAAAATAATAGTGATTTCAATTATTTAATTCGGTTGTCAAAATGGAGTGATTATAAGGGAAACATTGCTGGTGCGATACGATACATGGAACAAGCAAAAGTGATAGCTGAATCGGGAGGGGTAAAGTCTTTGAAAGTTTGGGTTTATACAAATATAGCGGATTATTATGGACATGCTGGAAGAGTTAAGGAAGCATATAAGTACTTCTTAATGGCTTTGCAATTGGAGCCAAATAATGCTTATGCTAAAAAGGGAATTGCATGGATTCTTTATAGTGCAGAATTAAACACTGTAGAATCGAATCGAATTCTAGATTCTATTTTGGCCTATCATAAAATACCCGATTATCATTTGATGAAAGTTGAAATGGCAGAATTTGACGAAAATTTTTCTGAAGCAAAAACACAAAGAAAAATTTTCATGAATATGATTGGTTCCATGAAATACGGTGAAATGTACAATGGCTTTTTAATCGAATTACTAGTAGACTCAGATCCTAAAAAGGCCTATATTTTAGCGGAAAGGGAAGTTTTAAATCGAGCCACTCCGGAGACTTATTCATTAATGGCTTTGGCCCAATTAAAAAGGGGGAGGAAAAAGGAAGCACTTAAGACGATTGAAAGCTACGTTGATGGAAAAACATTCGAGCCCAAATCTCTTTACTATTCTGCCTTGATATTTAAAGCAAATGGAAAAAATGAAAAAATTCCCTATCTAAAAATTGAATTATTAAAAGCTTCATTCGAATTGGGGCCATTAATAACAGGAAAAATAGAGAACCTTTGATATGGTGAAATCGACGTTTTCTTAGATCTCACGAAAATTTATTTTAGCTTAAAATGTTATATTTCCAAGAGCAATTAATTGAGATAAACTTGGAGAATCGCTTCCATTTTTAGGTTCTAGTGTAATCCCTAAAGTCTTGTGTTCGAGTATTTTTTCAAATTTATATAATCTATTTATATTATCGGAATTTGAAATCAGTATCCCGATGCTTGTAGGAGTGAGGGGTTCCAAAGTAAGTGACCAAAACTGATAAATTTTTCCATTTGGGGGAGTAGGTAAACCATTTGCATCCAGATATATCTTACTTTTTTCTTTATTATAATAAACTTTTGCAAATGCATTTGGAGCTAATGCCTGATTTCCAGAGAGCTTTATCATTTGGTAATCTTTTGATTGAATAATTTGCATTGCTTCATCTGCCCCAGTGAGTTCTCCTATTTCAATTTTGCTTTCTTTAATTAATGGAGTTTTATTGTCAGACTGAATTAGAATTTCATTACTCTTATTATTGTTTTGTGTTAAAAACCAAGAAAATCCAACAATACATGAAATAACTAAAATTCCTAGTTTAAGACCTGTCCAGCGCCTTTTCTTTTTTGAATTATCATTCATAGTCATAATTATCTAGTGTGCAATTTTGATTACATACTAACTGTCTAGTATAATATCTATAAAAGTAGTTTGAATTTATGCATAATTAATATTTTATATAATTATTTAGAAGTAATTATTGCATGCCTATTTTTAATTTTTAATATGTAAGCCTTATCTGTATATATTGGTCTGTAGAATAAGCATGATTTCCCTAGTCTTTGATATCTTTTTTAAGATTAAATAATTTTTGTATTATTGTATTTCTAAAGTCTAATGAATTAAATTAACCTAAATCTTTTATGAAAAAAAATACAATTGGTTTGCTTTTGTGTCTAATCACAATAGCTCCCTTGAGTGTAATAGCTCAGAATATTTCTCAATCGATCGACGTGGAGCTTGCCCACCTTGTTCAAAATGGAACCCTTTTGGCCCAAGATGCTCAATGGGAATTAACTAGTGATCATATAAGTTCAGCCAGTGGTGTGCATCATGCATATTATCGCCAAGTGGTTAACGGATTTCAAGTTTATGGAACCGAATCTAGTATTCACATACTGGCAAATGGTCAAGTTTTGACTAAAAATAACCGGTTTATAGATAAAACTGTAAGTAAAGTGACAGGGACCGCACCTAGTTTGACAGCAATAGATGCTGTCGTGGCGGCGGCAGGCCAGTTTAATTATAATTTTACTGAGGGTCTTTCAGTAATTGAAAGTTATGGCGGGATAAATCAATCTACACTTCTTAGTGATGGAGGGATTTCTCTTAGTCCAATCCCTGCAAAATTAATGTATCAACTAAATGAATCAAATAAATTGGTTTTGGTTTGGGATTTATCTATTCAAGAAATAAGCAGACAGGATTGGTGGAATGCTCGTATTGATGCTGCAACAGGTGGAATAGTTGATAAGAACAACTATATGGCTACTTGTTCAATTGCTCATGATCATAGTAAATTGGACCATAATGTTATGATTGGTCCACTTAATAGATCCGAAAGTTATGTATCTAGCGTACAAGCTTCTACAGTGTTCAGCCCACTTTTTTCACCTATGGTTCGCTCAAATATTACTTCTGTGAGTAATGAAGAAACTATGTTACTTGGAAACTACAACGTTTATGCGTTTCCTACAGAATCACCTAATCATGGACCTCGTACATTATTAGTTGACCCACATAACACAACGGCCTCACCGTTTGGGTGGCATGATACAGATGGAAATCCAGGTGCTGAATATACAGTGACCACTGGAAATAACATTGATGCTCATAAAGGTGGAGATCGCCCGAATGGCACTGCTGCGCTAAATTTTGATTTTCCGATAGATTTAACACAAAACCCTGCTGCAAATACACCCCCTTACATTACTGGTGTATTTTATTCTAGTAATGCAACTCACGACATAGTTTATCAATATGGATTTGATGAAGTAGGAGGTAATTTCCAAGAGAATAATTATGGAAATGGTGGTGCTGGGTCAGATAGCGTAGATGTAAATGCACAAGCTTCTGGAAATTGTAATGCTAATTTTGGGACACCACCAGATGGTCAAAACCCTACAATGAACATGTATTTATGTACTAACTCAAACCCTCCTCATGATGGTGATTTGGATGCAGGTGTTGTTGCTCATGAGTACGCGCATGGTATTTCTAATCGATTAACTGGAGGACCTGCAAATGTAGGTTGTTTAAATAATAGCGAGTCAATGGGAGAAGGATGGAGCGATCTATACGGAATTATATTTACCATCGAGCCTGGTGATCAGGGAACCGACCCACGTGGTGTTGGAACTTATCTATTAGGCCAACCAATAAATGGTTCTGGGGTTCGTAATTTTAGATATAGTACGGATCTAGCAATAAATCCACAAACATATGGTGATTTGCCTGGTACAGGTGGTCAAACTCATAATGTAGGTGAGATTTGGGCAGCAATCGTCTGGGAAGTAGTTTGGGGATTAATTGATGAGCATGGTTTTGATTCAGATATTTATACGTTTACTGGTGATGTGACTCAAGATGCAGGAAACGTACAAGCCCTAGCTTTAATAACTGAAGGAATGAAATTACAACCCTGTAGTCCTGGATTTGTGGATGGTAGAGATGCAATTTTTGCCGCGGATTTAGCTATTTACGGCGGTGCTAATGAGTGTCTTCTTTGGACTGCTTTTGCAAAAAGAGGACTAGGATATAGTGCAAATCAAGGATCTTCTGGAAGTACCAATGATGGCATCGAAGCTTTCGACTCGCCAGTTCCTGCAATCAATACAGCTGAAGAAGTATGTGTTGGTGCGGGGGTTCAAGTATATGGAGGAGGTACTCCTATAGGTGGAGTTTATTCAGGAATCGGTGTGACTGATAACGGAAATGGACTAACCTATACTTTTGACCCTGCTGTTGCGGGTGTTGGGACTGCTTCTGTTGGTTACGATGTTACCACACAATGTGCAACAGGTACTGCTTTTGATACAATTGAAGTTTTAGCAGATGAGCCAGAAGTTCTTTGTCAAGATGTAACTCTTGAATTGGATGCGAATGGTGAAGCAATTCTTACTATTTATGATGTAGTGACAAATTTAGAGCCAGGAGGATTGGTTGTAGATCAAACAGGTACATTTGCACCAATTGATATTACGGCCACAGGTACTTCTGTTAACCTTGGAGATGATGAGGGAACAACCGCCTTAGCCATAGGTTTTGATTTTAGTTATTATGGAAATACATATACTCAGTTTTACATTGCATCAAATGGATTTGTTTCCTTCAGTGGAACTGGTATGACAGGACAAGCGTCATATACGCCTACGACCTTGCCAAATTCTAGTGAACCTAATAGTATGATTGCAGCTGCCTGGGATGATTTAAGTCCAAATCAAGGTGGTTCCATTAGATATGAGACAGTTGGAATTGCGCCAAATCGCAAATTAATTGTTGAATATGATGGAGTTCCATTTTATAATACCGGTATTTTAGTTACCACGCAGGTTCATTTATTTGAGGGCTCAAATCGAATAGAGATTCATAGTGAATCAATTCCTGCAAATGGTACTCTTACTCAGGGTGTTGAGAATGTTTCTGGTACTGATGCCTTAACTACTCCAGGTAGAAATTTACAAGCTTGGAGTGCAACTAATGATTATGTAGCGTATTTTTATGCGCCAGGCGGTCCTGCTGATAATTGTGGTACGGCAACTACTATAGAGTTGAGTCAGACGTTATTTACATGCGATGATAGAGGTGCAAATATTGTTACGGTTACTGTAACTGATGGCAATGGTAATGTTGGGACTTGTACTCCAACGGTTACTATTACAGATCCATTGAATGTTTGTCCTCCATTGAGTATTGCAGATAATAATTTTGATCAAAACCTTAGTCTTTATCCTAATCCTACTAGTGGACAAATTACGATGGTTAATAAAAGTAATTTAGAAATACTCTCTGTTACGATTACAGATATAAATGGTAGAATCATTCAAAAAGTTAATGTAGATAATACAGGAATCGAAACTAACTTCTCTGTTGAAAGTTTGGAGCAAGGTGTTTATTTCGTTAAAATTGAAACTAATACTACTAGTTCTGTTAAGAGAATTATTAAACAATAGTTAATTTAAAAAGTTGTTTTTAAACCCCACCTTAAAATTTTAAGGTGGGGTTTAATTTTATTAATAAAATTTGGTAGTATTTATTTCAATCTTAGAATTCTTTAAAAGGATTATTTCTCAACTATATCAAATTAAATAAGGTGTCATAATTTAATTTGACGCCTTATTTAATACTAGCGTTAGGTTTTTAATTTGTTAATCTTTTAATCAATAGATGCTCAAAATAATGAAGCATAAAGTAAGTTTCAAAATGTTGATAGAATCCTATAAAAGAAATATTTAAAATAGGTATTAAGTAGAAGGGTCCGACATCAAATATTGATGTCGGACCCTTTAAGTTTAAATTCTCTGAATGCTACTCAATAATACCGCCACAACTAACTCTTCCACCAGCGTCACCGGTTGGTTGAGTTGTAAAGTCATCTGTACCTTGGTGCACAATAATTGCTTTTCCTAAAATATCTTTTTTCTCATCTCCACAACCAATACACCATTCATCTGTTTCCATAGAAATCCTAGCAAATCCAGTTTCATCGGCCTCAATGTTTCCTATGTCACCTTTGTGATATCCTTCCGAATCACCCCATTTACCATGCTTTGCCAAAGTAGGGTTCCAATGTCCTCCAGCAGATTTACCATCTGGTGAGGAACAGTCTGCCTTTTCGTGTATATGAATAGCATGAGTACCAGGTGTTAAGCCCGAAAATTTAGCTTCAAAAATAATCTTTCCATTTACTTCCGAAAAGTAAGCGGCTCCACTTACAGTACTTTCGCTCTTAGATTCTAAATTAACCGAAACATACTTCGGCGTTGAAGGAGCTACTTCCTCAACTTTTACTTCTTCCGTTATCACTTCGTCAGTGTCGGTTTTTTTTTCTTTACAACTGATGACAGCAACTAAGGCAATGGCAGTCAATGAAATTCCAAGTTTTTTCATAATCTTCTTATTTTATGAATTAGTTTAATGATCGATGCAAGGTAAGACGATTACTTCCCATCCCCAAAAATATTTTATAACTAAAAGATCCATGGAATTAAAAACTTATAAAAAAGGACTATAAGAAAGATGGAAATAATATTTAAGATTAAGCCGGCTTTCATCATATCTTTAATTCTAACAAATCCGCTGGAGAAAACAATTGCATTTGGAGGAGTTGCCATTGGCAACATAAAGGCACAGCTTGAAGCTATTGTAATAGGGATTAACATATATAGTATAGGAATTTGAAGCCCTATAGCAATTCCCGCAACAACAGGGGCTAAGATTGCAACAAGAGCCACATTACTTATTAGCTCGGTCATAAAAAGCGTAATAGTAATAAGAAGTACCGCTATTAAAAAGCCACTAATTCCTTTTACACTTGTAATGACATTTGCTATTTCATCAACTATTCCCGTTTGAGATAAGGCCGAAGCAAGCGCCAGACCACCTCCAAATAAAATCAGAATTCCCCAAGCCAACTTAGAGGTGTCTCTCCAATGTAAAATGAACCCACCTCTTTTGAAATCGTATGGAATAACAAATAGGGCCAAGGCAGCGAGTAAACTAATTTCAGTATCACTAATATCCAACCAAGAAATATTAGCGTTTAAAACTCCTCTAAAAATCCATAATGATATTGCGAATCCAAAAACAATTATCACTCTTTTTTCTAACTGATTCATTTCACCTAGTTCTAAAATTTGACTGTCAATAATTGATTTGGAGGTCTGAAATGATTTTAATCTATTAGGAAAAATAAGTTTCACCAATGAAAAATAAACAACAGTTAGCATGAAAAATGAGAATGGTAGACCAACTCCCATCCATTCTAAAAAAGAGATGCTAATGTGATATTCATTTTCCAAAAAACCTACAAGAACTGAATTAGGCGGTGTCCCGATAATAGTTGCGATTCCGCCCACATTAGCGGCATAAGCAATGCCTAGCATAATACTTAGAGCAAAATTGCGATCATTCTTCGTAAATCCATCTGCATCATCAATTAAAAGCTGTATTACTGATAGGCCAATTGGTAGCATAACAAGTGTACTGGCTGTATTGCTAATCCACATGCTTAATAGTGCTGTAGAGAGCATAAATCCGAGAATAATTTTATTTGGACTAGTTCCTGTTATTTTAATAATATTTAATGCTATTCTTTTATGAAGATTAACCTTTTCTAGGGCTAAAGCCATAATAAAACCACCAAAAAATAGAAAAACGATTGAACTGCCATAATGTTGGGAAACTTCTTTTATTTCCATTATCCCGGACAGAGGGAATAAGACCAAAGGAAGCAATGCCGTAACCGAGATAGAAACAGCCTCAGTGATCCACCAAACAATCATCCATGTTGATATGGCAATTACCTTATCCGCTTCATTGGAGAGTAAAACCACGGGAAGGTTATACAATATTAAAAACAAAACAGGCCCCAAAATTAGACCTGTTCGTTTACCAAATGGATATTCCATAATGATTAATTATAATTTAATTCAATAATCTTCAATTCTTTAAAAAAAGAAAGAGTTAGCTTTTCTATGTTGACCTTATAGACACTCCAGTCTTTTTCAAAAAAATCATTTGTTTCTTTCAAGGCATCTCTCAAAATGTCTTTTGCCTGTTGCATAAGAATCGTTTCGGTATTCGTCATTCCATTAGGTCTACTTCCACTATACCAACTTGCTGTTCTTATTCTTTCCATGACCGTAATTGTTGGATCATCCGTAATTCCTTGTCTTTTGTCCTCTTTTCCAATGTACAAGGCTATGACCGAATCAATTTTTTTAATGATATCTTTCCCCGCTTTAATTTCCATTTTGTATTTTACTTTGTCCTCTATGTTCAGTCTTTTATTTAAATCTTCGACTGTATTCTTACTTTCGACTAATTGCTCAACAGCATCAGCCGCTGTTTGAGTCATTTTCTCAATCTGTTTGGAAGCAGAATAACTTTCATTAATTGCCTTAGTAGAAATTGCTAATCTCGGATCGCTTTCAACTTTTATATTTGTAGTCGTTGTTTGCCCGTCATATTCTAAATCAATTTTATAAGTACCCGGTTTAACATTAGTACCTCCTGGTTCATTTTTTTGCTCTCTCTTCTTTCTAGAAGGACGGTTTACCCCAGCTTCATCCATATCCCATTGCCATATATAAATACCAGTGCTATCTGGTATTTTTTTCTTTAAACTGCGTATCAATCTAGTGTTATCATAAATTTTTATGTATAGAGAATCTTTACTAGGGCCGGTCACTTTTTCTGAATCCACATCCTTGTCTTCTTCATCACTATCTTTATCATCTTTGGAATTTTTACTTTTTACATCCTCTTTCTTTCGAAAATAATATTTAAGCAAAGCACCATATTTTCGATTTTCGCCATTAAATAGTGCATCACCACCAAATCGACTTCCGGTGGGCTGTTGATATGCAGCTTGATATGCTATTGGAGGCTCAAATAAATTTATATCTGAAGTCAATAAATTTGAGTTCTTAGCAATGGCACGTAAAGGTCGAATGTCATCCAACACCCATGCCGCTCTTCCGAAAGTGCCTATAATTAAATCATGCTCTCTTGGATGAATTACTAAATCTTTCACAGAAACGGTTGGGAATCCATTTGTCCATTTTGTCCAATTATTTCCCGCATTAAGCGAAATATATAACCCATCATCAGTTCCTAAAAACATCAAGTTTTTTTCTATGGGATCCTCAATAATACTCAATGCATAACTTTTTACATCGCTTCCATCAACAATTCGATCCCAGGTATTTCCGTAATTTGTGGTACGAAATACATAGGGTGTATAATTGAATCTACGGTAATCATTTGCAACTAAAAGAGCTTCTCCTTTATTCTTGTTACTGGCCTTAATTTGTGTAATCCAGCTTCCGGAAGGAAGACCTTTTATGTTTTTTGAAACATCAACCCAACTCTGCCCACCGTTTTGAGTATAATGGACAAGACCATCATCTGTTCCTGCCCACAACATATTTCTTTCAAGAGGTGAGGGTTCGATAACCAATACTGTTGTGTGATTTTCAGCACCAGTAGCATCCATAGTAAGACCACCACTTTCACTTTGCTTTTGTTTTTCGGGATTGTTAGAGCTTAAATCTGGAGAAATTACATCCCAAGTAAGTCCCTTGTCTGAGCTTTTGTGGACAAACTGACTCCCGAAGTAAAGAGTATTGTTGTCAAATGGGTCAATATTTATCGCGGAATTCCAATTAAATCGAAGGTTTACGTTTGGGTTAGGGTGAGTTGGACGAATTGTATAATTATTTCCGGTTATATAATCATATCTGCTTACGTAGCCTTCTTGACTCATAGTATATCCAAATTGGCTATTATCTGGATCTGGAATAACATCAAAGCCATCTCCAAATGATATTTCTTGCCAATAATCATTTCTTATTCCTTGATCTTTCCATACATATGCAGGTCCTCTCCAGCTTCCATTGTCCTGCATGCCGCCATAAACATTATATGGATATTCGTTATCTACATTTACATGGTAAAACTGAGCTACCGGTAAATTACCAACAAACCGCCAGGTCCTTCCTCCATCGTGTGTAATGTTCATTCCACCGTCATTGCCATCTATCATAAAACTACCATCAGAAGGATGAATCCACCAAGCATGGTGGTCTGGATGTACTCCGTTATCAACTCCATAAGCAGGCATCAATTCATTGAAACTCTTACCACCGTCTTCTGAAACATTCACATAAGTAAAGACAGAGAAGAGTCTGTTTTCATTTTCTGGATCTACACGAATATCACTATAATAAAACGGGCGATTTCCAATATCATCCTTGTCATTTATTTTTTTAAACGTAAACCCACCATCTTCTGATTTATATAATGCATTTTTTTTTGCCTCTACAAGTGCGTAAACTATATTTGGTTTGTTATGAGCGATAGCAATTCCAATTCTACCTAATTCGCCCTCTGGTAAACCATCTTTGTCTGTTCTTTTTTGCCAAGTAATACCTCCATCATGCGTGATAAATAAACCCGAGCCTTCACCTCCCGATTTAAAAAACCACGGATCTCTTTTATGCTCCCACATAGATACTATAAGTTTGTTGGGATTAGTGGGATCCATAACCATATCACCAACTCCTGTTTTATTGTTAGAAAAGAGAATATTATTCCATGTTTTTCCTCCATCGGTTGTTTTGAATACTCCACGCTCTGGATGTTCCCCCCAAGGTGATCCAATAGCTCCTACATAAACAATATTAGGATTGGTTGGGTCAATAATGACTCTGTGTATATGACGTGTCTTTTCAAGCCCCATTAAATCCCAATTCTTTCCTCCATCTAGAGATCTGTATACCCCATAGCCACCATTCAAACTATTTCGCGGATTTCCTTCACCTGTGCCAACCCAAATAACAGAAGGATTGGACTGTTGAATCGCAATGGCGCCAATTGAGGCCGTTGCTTCCTTATTGAAAATAGACGTCCATTTAACACCTCCACTTGTAGATTTCCATAACCCGCCAGAGGCAGTCCCAACATACATAATATCTGGATTACCGTTCACAACATCAATTGCAGTAACACGACCAGACATACCTCCAGGACCAATATTTCTCGGTTTCATATCTTTTAGAATATCCATTGAAAAGTCCTGAGCGAAGACAGTAGTTGAGATGCATATCAGTATTAATAGAAGATATTTTTTCATTGATATATAATTAAGGATGATAAATTAGATTGATTTTCGAAAGTAATCAAAATGTTTTAGATGTTATTCATAATTGAATGTTAAGTCCTTCGGAATTGCTGTGATTTTCTTAAATTTGAAAAATGAAGAAGAAATTAAAGGGCTCTGGCTTTGTCTTTAGAACACATTCTCCGATAATACAATCCACTTTTGAAAAACTTTTTGAAGTTTTTGAAGAACTCATAGTTCATACGTCTGGTGATTTTGATGAAGCAATCGATTGGCTTCGACAATTGGATAAGGAGTATAATCTTACCACAGACGAATATTCTATTGATGACTTTATAGAAGATTTAAAGAAAAAGGGATATATACGGGAAGAAATTCTGCTAAACGGAAACGGAAAGGGCGAAGATCAAAGTAAGATTTCAATCACTGAGAAGTTAGAACGTTCCCTTCGAAAGAAAGCATTGGAGCAAATTTTTGGAAACTTGAAGCGAAGCGGCGAGGGTAATCATAAAACCATGAATGCCGGAAAGGGAGATGAACTAGCGGGAGAGTTTAGAGAGTATCAATTTGGAGATTCATTGGAACAAATTTCTATTACAGAGAGTCTTAAAAATGCACAAATCAACCATGGAATTGATGGTTTTTTGTTAGAAGAAACAGACTTAGTAATTGAAGAGACAATGCACAAATCTCAAATGAGTACTGTATTGATGATTGATATAAGTCATAGTATGATTTTATATGGCGAAGATCGTATTACGCCTGCGAAAAAAGTCGCTATGGCCCTATCAGAGCTAATCACTACCCGTTATCCTAAAGATACTTTAGATATTCTTGTTTTTGGAAATGATGCCTGGCCTATAAAAATTAAAGATTTGCCTTATTTAAATGTAGGTCCATATCATACTAATACGGTTGCAGGACTTCAATTAGCAATGGATATGCTTAGAAGAAAACGCAATACGAATAAACAAATCTTTATGATTACCGATGGAAAACCGAGTTGCATACAACTTCCTGATGGTCAGTATTACAAGAATAGTAATGGATTAGATCCTTATATCGTAAATAAATGTTATTCAATGGCTGCACAAGCTAGGAAGCTTCATATCCCGATAACTACTTTTATGATTGCAAGTGATCCGTATCTGCAGCAATTTGTCGATCATTTTACGGAGGCCAATCAAGGGAAATCATTTTATACGGGATTAAAAGGACTAGGAGAAATGATTTTTACGGACTACGAGACAAACAGAAAGAGAAAGTTAAAATAATACCTTTTGTATTACTAATTAATAGATAGTTATAAAAATATATAGATAAACAATGAATCAACAGAGCATCAAAAATTTCGGCCAGCTTAAAGCGGCTGGTTATGAATATAAATCGATAAAAGATGAATTAAAGAATAACTTGCGGCAAAAGTTGATCAAAAAGGAAATAACTTTTGAAGGTATTCATGGCTACGAGTACACTGTTATTCCAGAACTAGAGCGCGCAATTCTTTCCAAACATAATATTAATTTATTAGGATTACGAGGTCAGGCAAAGACGCGATTGGCAAGGCAAATGGTTTCTTTGCTTGATGAATATATTCCGGTGGTAGGAGACAGCGAGATAAATGATGATCCTTTTATGCCAATTTCGAGGTATGCCCGCGAATTATTTTCTAAAAAAGGGGATGATATGCCCATAACTTGGTTGCATAGAAGTGAACGATTTGCAGAAAAACTTGCCACTCCAGATGTTACAATAGCTGATCTTATTGGGGATATTGATCCTATCAAGGCTGCGAATTTGAAATTAACTTATGCAGATGACCGAGTTATTCATTTCGGAATGATACCTCGCGCAAACAGATGTATTTTCGTCATTAATGAATTACCCGATTTGCAAGCTCGGATACAAGTGGCTCTCTTTAATATTTTGCAGGAAGGAGACGTACAGATTCGTGGATTTAAAGTTCGGTTGCCCTTAGATATTCAATTTGTATTTACCGCTAATCCTGAAGATTATACGAATAGGGGTAGTATTGTAACTCCCTTGAAGGATAGGATCGGATCTCAAATTATAACCCATTATCCAGAAAGTATTGAGATTGCCCGTAATATTACAGAACAGGAAACGGCCGAAGCTAGGTTGGAGAAGCATTATATTTATGTTCCCGAGTTAGCAAAAGATATCTTAGAACAAATTAGTTTTGAAGCTCGCAACAGTGAATTTGTGGACACTAAGAGTGGTGTGAGTACAAGATTGAGTATAACCGCTTTTCAAAATTTATTAAGCACAGCAGAAAGAAGAGCTTTACAAAATGAGAAAGAAATAACTACGGTGCGATTGGGCGATTTTATGGGTATAATTCCGTCAATTACAGGAAAAGTAGAGCTGGTTTATGAAGGGGAACAAGAGGGGGCCTCTCAAGTTGCACAACAATTAATTGCGGATGCAGTGAAGGTTCAGTTCTTGGAGTATTTTCCAAAAATAGAAAAGCTTAGCAAAGCTGAAGATTTTGATCCTTATGCAAAATTGGTCGCTTGGTTCTTTGATGTGAGTGGGTTTGAATTATTGGATTCTCTCACAGATGAAGAATATAAGAAAGAGTTAGATAAAATCGAGCCTTTAGAAGAATTGGTTCAAAAGTATATGTATGATATGACAAAAAAAGACCATTATTTTGTTAAAGAATTTATTTTATGGGCTTTAGTGGAATTCAACAAATTGAGCAAGTACTATTTAAGCGATGGAGTTCATTTTAAAGATGTTTATGGAAGTTATATTAAGGATCTTTAAATAATTTTAGCGATTAAAAACATCTTGATCGACATCTTTTATAAATTGAATCAGGCCTTTAAAAAAGTTTTTCTGATCATCATATTGGGATAGGTGGCTACCATTCGGACATAAATGAAACCGACCATTTTGGACTTCATTTGAAAGCCATTCCATTTGTTTGGGATCCATAGTGTCATAGGTTGAACCAATAGATAGGGTAGGAACACTTATCGTTTTAAGCCGATCTTTTACATCCCAATCTTTTAAAAGTGCATCTCCTTTCACTCCAAATTCGCTCGGACCCTGCATGGTAACATAGACCTTGGGATTTAAGTGACTAAAACTCCTTTGAATAGAGTTGGGCCATTGTTCAACAGGGATTCTAATTACATGTTCCGTATAATAATAATTTACGACCAGTTCTAAATACCTTTCATTTCCATAGTCTTCAGCCATTTCAAAGGTCATAATTTCTGCTAGAATTTTTGGATCCATTTTTGGTGCCAAAACATTGTCACTATAGTCCATGTAATCTGGAATAGAAGGTACCATATTAGAAATAATGAGTCCTTTCAAATTTTCTTGATATTTCAAAGCATATTCCATAGCCAAAATTCCTCCCCAAGATTGCCCGAATAAGTAAAAGTTATCCTTATCCAAATTCAGCGCTATTCTAACTTGCTCAACTTCTTCAACAAAACGAGCGGTGTCCCATAAACTAAGATCGTCCGGTTGATCGCTGTAATAACTTCCTAATTGATCATAATAATAGTACTCAATTCCTTCTTGCGGAAAATATCCATCAAAGCACTCATAAATTTCGTGGGTCATACCGGGTCCCCCATGGAGTAATAATACTTTTATTTTTGGATTATTCCCAGTACGTTTAGTCCATACATTAAAAGTACCCTTTGGGGTTTCTATCGGAATCATTTTTACGCCTCCTGTAAATTGATCATCCCTTCCTTCAAAAGACCAATAGCTTGACTCTTCTGCTATTGTCTCCGTTTTTATTTCTTCTGAATGTTTGTTGCATGTACAAAGGGATAGTAATGCCAAGAAGAATATAGGTAATGCTCTCATGGTTCATTTGTTTAGTTTAATAAAGATATGCTTTAAATCATTAAAAATTAAATGTCTTTAGGGGGGTATTTACTCTTAAAACTAAATGCATATGTGCTTTCTCCATATTTCAAAAGAATTCTAATCGCTCTTTACCTTCTTCAACTGTTGGAACATGATCATCATCAATATACCATAAAACCATGCGCATTTTGGCCATTTTATGAAACCATTCCTTCTTCCTCTTGAAAGCTTCCAAATGTATTGAATTATAGACAAAAGCGAATAAACTGTCTTTGTCTTTCCAAACACTAATGTTAGCTAAAATGTATTCCGAATCAAATACCTTGATGCTATAAGAGTCATTACTATCATCGCCAATTAATCGACAAATAAACCCAGGGCTTTACTCGGCAAGTGCATTTATTCTGTCATTATTATTAACGAAATCGGCCATTACTGGACTATCTATTTTCTCCGTTGCTTCGGCTATATTCAGTTGCGCTTACTGCATTTAAGAATTTAGTTGTGTCCCAAATGGCACCCACAGCCGCCATCCATAAACCCTTGAGTTTCTTCATGCCAGGGAAAGGCTTCGTTAGATTTGTTTAATTCCCAAAAGAAGGGTTTGCGCTCCTTACTATAGTTTCCAATTTCGTTCATGGTTTCAGCTTCATACAATCGGCCATTAATCATTACTTTCTCGATATACTGAGTATTCTCAATATTTTCAAGAGGATTTTTTGATAGCACCAATAAATCGGCAAGTTTTCCGATTTCCAAAGAACCTATATCGGCTCCCGCACCAATATAATTTGCACCGTTAATTGTGGCGGCCTGTAAGGCTTCCATATTCGTCATTCCACCTTGTACTAGCATCCAAGTTTCCCAATGTGCTCCCAGTCCCTGTAATTGACCATGGGCTCCCATATTAACTTTTACACCCGAATTAACTAAATTTTTAACCGTTTTTGAAACTAAAATGTGACCGTTATCGTATTCTTTTTGTGGAACCATTTCTCGATGTCGAGATCGGCTGTCGATTATAGCTCGAGGAGTAAAATTCAATAATTTTTTGTTCTCCCAGACATTGTCTCGCTGATAGTAATAAAATTCTCCATTCATTCCGCCATAATTAACAATTAGGGTAGGCGTATAGCCGGTATTGCTATTTCCCCATAATTCTAATACATCTTTATATACTGGCGCAACGGGAATATTGTGTTCAACACCAGTGTGGCCATCAATTACCATTGTTAGATTATGATAAAAAGTCGATCCACCTTCAGGAACAACATTTATTTCCATTTCACGAGCTGCTTGTAAAATTTGTTGTCGTTGTTCTCTTCTTGGTTGATTATAACTTTTTACACTTTTCGCACCAAAAGCTTTAGTTCTTCTAATACTACTTCTGGCATCTTCTAGGTTGTTTACTACAGCTTTGAAATCACCTTCGGCGCCATATAGAATAAAACCGGTTGAATACAAACGGGGTCCAACTAAGCCACCAGATTTTTGTAATTCTGAAAGGGAGAAAACAGTTTCAGTATTGGCCGAAGGATCATGCGATGTAGTAACTCCAAAAGCAAGATTAGCCTGAAACTCCCATTTTTGCTGGCTAGTTAGGCCATCACCAAATGCTCCAATATGTGCATGAGAATCTACCATGCCGGGCATAATGGTTTTTCCATTGGCATCAAATACTTTGGCGTCTAAAGGAATCTTCAAATTTGAAGACTCTCCTAACATTTCAATTTTATTATCCATAATTACTATAGTACCATTCTCAATTACTTTATCACTTTCCATCGTAATAATTCGGGCATTGGTGAAGGCAATTCTTCCGCTAGGTTTTTCTGTTTGAGCAACGAGCCCAATTTTAAGACCGGAGATGGTCATTTCAGGCACGGTTTCGGGAGAGCCTGGCAGAAAGGTAAAACGGTTTTTTACTTCATTACTAAAATATTCATCACCCAAAGTCCACATTACCTTTTTACTATCCGATGACCAATGCAAACTGATTCCCGCGTCTTTGGCAATTTGTGAAACAGGAACTGATTTAGAATTACCATCCAAATCGATAGTTTGTCCATTTAGTACTAGAGGGGCCAAAAATACTTTATGAAGGTTCGTAAATGCAATCCATTTATTATCGGGACTGGGGACTAATCGATTGGCCAACTTTGAGGTGAGATGAACAATCTCATCATTCCCCTGTAAATTAACGCTTATCAAACTTTTAGTATCTTCTCCAAAATAAGTTCCTCCGGTTTGAAGAAAAATTCTCTTATCGTCTGTTGTAAAAGTTGGAAATTCACCTTTTTCAGTTATTTTTTTTTCATTACCTCCTGAGGCGTTCATCGTATAAATTCCGGGATCTTTGGTAAAGGTAAAACCAAGCTCCATATTACCATGGTCTTTTCTATAAACGATCATATTTCCATCATGAGAAAAAGAGGGAGTGCGATAAATACCTTTAGATGCAGTTAATTTTTGGGGTATTCCTCCTAAGCTTGAAATTTTATAAAGGGCACCCTTTTCAAGATCACTCCAAGCTGTATAGACAATCTCTTTTCCATTTGGTGAAAATTGTGGCTCAAATTCAAAATCAGTTCCAGAAGTCAACCTCACTGGAACCCCATTCGGAAGATCCTTTTTATAAATATAACCTAGAGCTTGAAATAATAAAGTGTTTCCATCTGGTGAAGTAATCGCTTGACGAATCATCTTCGGCGTAAAGTTATCCTTGTCGATTGCAGAATTGAAATGTACTGTCTTAGCAATATCAATATTTACATCTACGCTAAAGGGAATATTCTTAATTGTCAATGAGTTAATATCAATTTTGTTGATTTTACCACCACTCCAAAAAATAATTTCATTGTTGTCTGGCGTCCAATTAAAGTTTGGGTAAAGACCAAAAATTGCCCATGTTTCTTGTTGATCTTTATTTAGATTATCAAATACTGGCCATTCCTCTCCTGTTTGTAAATCTTGGATATACAAAACAGTTTTTTCCCGAACGCGTTTTATAAATGCTAGTTTTTTACCGTCACGAGATAGGGTTGGTCGAACAGATCCACCTGGACCACCAGTAATGGTTTCAATTTTCCCGTCTGAGAAATTATATCTCTTTATAACATAAATCTGATTATTAGTGTCTTTATTATATTGAAAATAACCTCCTGGATACATATCTTCACAATAATACATATACTTACCATCCGAAGAAATAAAAGGTTCGTTTACATCCTGTTGATCATTTTTTCGTTTAGTTAATTGTAAACCACTGCCTCCGGTAATATGATATTGCCACATTTCTCCTGCACCTAAGCTTCGTCCAGAAGAGAAATGCTTTCGTGCGATTAAGGAATTTCCGTCTGGCGTCCAGACTGCATTATTTAATAATCTAAAGTCTTCTTTGGTAACTTGTTTGGGATTACTTCCATCTGCATTCATTACCCATATATTATCACCACCTCCGGCGTCACTAGTAAATGAAATCAGAGATCCATCCGGACTAAATCTTGGTTGGACTTCAAATGGAATTCCTTTTCGAAGTATTTTGGCAGCCCCACCTGTAATTGGCATTGAATAGATATCACCCAGCATATCGAACACTATTGTTTGACCATTGGGACTCACATCAAGGTTCATCCAAGTGCCTTCATCTGTTGTAAAACTATGTGTTTTATAGTTGAAGTCTTTGCCAGGATTTGAAACATCCCATTTCGGAGCTTCCTCTTTAATGTCTTTCTTTTTTTGAGCATAGTTAGGATAAAGAATGAATAACCCCAAAATTAAACTGAGTAAATACTTTTGCATGAGTTGAGTTTTTAAGATTTCTAAAATACGTAATAACTTTATATTATTTAGTAGTAGGATACTAATGAAATATTATTGCAATCTCCTTGCGATTTTTCAATAATATTTTACTTTTTATACTTATAGAGATATAAATTATCTAAACACCTGATTTGGGAAAACAACCACACTTTCATGTCCATTCTCTCCAATGGAAGCAACACCAAAAAAGAAATTGTCTATAATTATACCTTCTAATGTGAATTCTGAAACATCACCAACTATTCTACTATAATCCCAGGTAGGGGAAGTAGTATCTCGCCAATAAATTTTATAAGCTTCAGCACCATCAACTTTTTCCCATTTCAATTTTACAGATGGTTCAACGATGCCTCCAATGCTAATATTTTTGGGAGAAGGAGGAGCCCAACCTAGACTTGCCATATTGATTGCGTTTACGGCCGTAAGTTTTCGAGCATACTCAAAATTTACGAATTCCAACTTATCTCCGTAATCAATACCATTTTCTGTGCGGATATTTTGATGCTGTTGCCTATAATTCTCGTGAGCTTCCATAATGCGTATACCTGGATAACCTAAATCGCAAAATGGTCGATGATGACCACCTCGACCAAACCTATCTAATCGATAAATGAGCATTGGATTCATTTCAGGCATATAGGTCTTAGTTGTTTTATAGACATAGCGAGCTAGTTGCCTTGAGATTCCATCAACTTCACCTCCATAGACTCTTCTGGTATTTCTTTCTTTTTCTGTTTCCGTTGGCGGCACTGGTTCTGAAAAAATTCTAAAATCTCGACTACTTATTACTCCATCGTTACCTGTAATGTTTCCAATCATATCGTTATTAAATACACCAATGATCTCCCAGCCCTGTTCCTTAGCATATGCTGCAAAACCTTTACCACCAAACAGTCCTTGTTCCTCGCCACTTAAGCCTAGATAAACGATGCTATTTTCAAACTTATATTTTGAAAGTACGCGCGCTGCCTCGATAGCTCCAGCCATGCCACTGGCATTATCATTAGCTCCAGGTGAATCTGAGGTAAAATCATTGGAATCTGACACCCTAGAATCGATATCACCACTCATAATGACAAAGTTATTTGGGTATTTTGTACCTTTTTGAACAGCAGCCACATTTACCACCCAAACATCTTTTGTGATTCGATTGTTTTCATCTTTTTTTACTAAATCTTTCTGGTAAAAAACGTTTAGGCAGTCATTGCATTCTTGGGAAATAGTTTCAAATTCCTTTTTAATCCACCTCCGAGTGGCTCCTATTCCCCGCGTGTTTGAAACAGTATCACTTAAAGTATGCCGTGTTCCGAAATTAGCAAGTGTTGTAATATCTGCCTTTATTCTTTCCGAAGAAACCGAATCAATAATGTCATATATTCTTGCATCTGTTTGTGCACTAGAAATAAATGAAATAAGCAATCCAATACTAGCCAAGCAATTCTTCATAGGTTTTAGTTTTTAATAAATTTACTAAAATATTTTGCCGTTAATTCTATCAAAGATGAAAGAGTACTTATTTTTAGATATTTATTTAATGAAAATATAGAAATTAGTTGTTTCAGGACCTTCGACTTTACGATTAAAGAGTAATTGATCCATTGTGGAGAGGGAGCAACAAGAATTATTATTTGTGGTAAATGTGAAATTCAAGGTATCAATCACTGTCGGACTCAGTTCCAATGTATAATCTAGGTCATTTTGAATGTAAGCATAAAATATGGCCAAATTTTCAGGTTCTGTTGGAGATAGAGGTTTTAGATATTGAATAGAATTAGCACTAAAGAGTTTGAAGGAGTCTTTAATAAATAAAGTGCCAAGTAAAGGATTGCCACCACTATCTCTATAAGTAATTTTTATTGCGTCCGTTGCACATAAAACGGTCTCACAATTTACTTCTCGATCTTCAATTCCTTCACAAGCTAGAAAACTAATTACAACTAAAAATGGTATGATTTTATACATTTAAATATTTCTCATTTAAAGATGAGCGAAGAATTATTCATTACTTCAGATATAAAAAATTGAATTAATTAGGTAAGGCAACCAATGCTAATTTAGTGCCATCTGGGCTAACGGCAAGTCGAGTAATCTCGTTAATATTAAACTCAGATAAATCTGCCATTTGTTTCCATTCAGAATTTAAAAAAGTATCGTACACATATAATTTATTACCGCTCCCAATGAGAATTTGAGAACTGCTTAGCCAAATGTAATCTTGAATTCCGATCGGTAATTGACAGACAAAGAAACTCTCAAGTGACTCGTCTTCCATTAAATATAAATCTTGATTTTTTTCTTCATTTAGGATAGTATAACTTATTGATTTTGAATTTGGTATGTTTTTAATAGCTCTTCCAGAATTAATAAGGATGGTATCTGTTTTTTTAGTCAACAAATCGGAGATAACTAAATCCAATTTGTCACCACTTAGAACTGAAGCAATAATTGTAGTCTCATTTTTAAAAGCATAATAGGCTATTTGTAATTCGTCAATAAGTACTTTTGAATTTGAAGAACCAATCTCATATGAATATAATCGCTGTAGGCCATCGGGGTCCAACCTTACAGCTGAAACATTTCCATTATCATTTGGAATGAGCTGAGGAGAATATTCGCTTCCTTCCGTTGTTAGATTATACCATTTTTTCGTTTTCTCAGAAATGTTATACATGGCGATATCAGTCTGAGCATTATTATTTCCAGCGAAAAGAACTTGGTTATTGTTGGGAAAAGAGGGCTGACTGTCATAACCGTCGTCATTTGAAATATTTTGCATATCATAAATTGTTAAACCTGAATATTCAGATTTGATGCTACATAAATACACTTCTGGATTTGATTGGCAATAAAAATTTGAGGAACAAAAGAGAATAGAAAATAGCAAATATGGCTTCATGAATGAATTTTAATTTGAAATATACAAAGTTTAAGCGGTTAGATGAAAGCTTAATTATATTTCTTGAGAATTAAAAGTGAATATTTAAAACGGATACTGTGGGTCTGTTATTTTGTACATAAAAAAACCGCCCAATTAAGGGCGGTTTTCCTAACTAACTAACCAATTTTCAATTTATGAAAAATTGAATTTTAAATATTTTAATTCAGCAAAAATGACCGATTCTAATTTAAAAGGGATACTTTTTTTCCATGGTTACTTTTTCAGCAATTAATCTTCGTATCCCAACAATGTTAGGCATGGTTTGATATTTAGTAAATCTTTTTAATCCCATTAGCATCATTCGTTGTTCGTCACCTTCTGCAAATGATATAATAGCTTCTTTTGCCTTGGTATCAACTATGTCTACCGCATGGTATAAATATAATTTAGACATGGCGATTTGCTCTTTTTGAGTATTTTCACCGAAACGCTTAACATTTTTCTCCGTTCTAAGAATGGCGCTTTCAGCCATATAGATTTCAATTAAGATATCGGATGCTGCTAATAACATTTGTTGATGCTCGTCAAGGTCTGGGCCAAATTTTTTAACGGCAGCACCAGCTACCATTAAAAAGACTTTTTTTAAATTTACTACCATTGCTTTTTCTTCTGAAAGTGCTCCGGAATAATCGGGTGTTTCAAAAGAAGGTATGCCAGTTAACTCGTTGGCCACAGCCATTGCTGGGCCTAATAAATCGAGATGACCTTTCATGGCTTTCTTTACCAGCATGCCAACAATTAGCATTCTGTTTATTTCATTGGTTCCTTCATAAATTCGCGTGATACGGGCATCTCTCCAGGCAGCTTCTATTGGAGTGTCTTCAGAGAATCCCATACCTCCAAATATCTGAATTCCTTCATCAGCGCAATTTTGGACATCCTCCGAAGCAGCAACTTTTAAAATAGAACATTCAATAGCATACTCTTCGAAACCTTTTAATTCTGCTTCATGATGCGGATTCCCAGCGGCTATTCTTAAGGCTATCCGATCTTCAATATTTTTTGCAGCTCTATAAGTAGCTGATTCTCCAACATAGGCATTTGTTGCCATTTCGGCAATTTTTAGTTTAATGGCACCAAACTCTGCAATTGGTGTGTCAAATTGTTTTCGTTCCACAGCATATTGAATTGCAATCGTGGTCAAACGTCTTTGTGAATCTAAGCAGGCTCCAGCCAATTTAATACGACCAACATTTAAAGAATTCATGGCTATTTTAAATCCGTTGCCACGAGTTGATAACATATTTTCAACAGGCACTACTGTATCACTAAAAAATACTTGTCGGGTAGAAGAAGCTCGAATACCTAATTTATGCTCTTCTTCGCCCATGGAAATTCCATTACTTGGATCATTTTCAACAATGAATCCTGTGATATTTTTATCATCTTCAATTCTTGCAAAAACTATCATTACACTGCAGAAACCAGCATTTGATATCCACATTTTTTGCCCACTAATTTTATAATGAGTTCCATCATCACTTAATACAGCCTTAGTTTTACCACTATTTGCATCACTACCTGCACCAGGTTCAGTAAGACAATATGAGCCAAACCACTCACCGGAGGCTAGTTTAGGGACGTATTTTTGCTTTTGCTCTTCCGTACCATATAGGGTTATTGGTAAGGTTCCAATTCCGGTATGTGCGCCAAAAGCAGTGCTAAAGGAACCTGTTCCGCTTGAAATATAATCGCAGGTTAATAGGGTCGAAACAAACCCCATCCCCAATCCACCATAGGCCTCAGGTACTGAAACACTCAAAAATCCTAGGGCACCAGCCTTCCTCATGACTTCTTCAGTAAATGCAAAATCTTTCTTTTCGAAACGGTCCCTGTGCGCAATTACTTCCCGATCGTTAAACTCGATTACGGCCTCTTTCATCATTCTTTGTTCCTCAGTAAAGTCTTCAGGAGTGAATATATCCTCACAGGCTGTTTCTTTTACCAAGAATTGACCTCCTCGAAGTAAGTCGTTGTTTGTTATTTCTAAGCTCATTTTTCTTTTTTTTATCTATAAGATGTTGATCTTATATTATTTCAAATTCAATCTTTTGTGGTCTTAATGCACTGTCAATTAACGAATAGTGCTTAAGTTTTTCTTTGAAGCCTAGTTCAAAAATTCATAAATTCCCGCTGCTCCTTGACCTGTTCCAACACACATGGTGACCATACCATATTTACTATTCATATTTCGGTTTCGCATTTCATCAAATAACTGAACAGTTAATTTGGCTCCAGTGCAACCGAGAGGATGCCCTAAAGCAATAGCTCCTCCATTTACGTTAATAATGTCTGGATTTAAATTAAGCTCTCGAATTACCGCCAAAGATTGTGATGCGAATGCCTCGTTCAACTCTATTAATTCAACATCATTTTGTTTTAATCCGGCCTGTTTTAATGCCTTCGGAATAGCTTTCACCGGACCAATGCCCATAATACGAGGTTCAACCCCTGCAGCCGCAAAGTTGACCATTCGGGCAATGGGTTCAAGATTTAATTCCTTTACCATCTCTTCACTCATAACCAGAACAAATGCGGCTCCATCACTCATTTGCGAAGAATTTCCAGCGGTTACACTTCCATTGGCAGCAAATACTGGACGAAGATTTGCTAATGCTTCCTTAGTTGTTTCTTTTCTTGGCCCTTCATCTTTGTTTACCGTATAATTTTTAGTTTCTTTTTTTCCAAGAGTATTCACAAATGTATGTTCCACTTCTATAGGCACAATTTGCGCACGAAATCGTCCTAATTCCTGTGCTTTAAGAGCTTTCATGTGCGAATTGTAGGCAAATTCATCTTGGTCTTCTCTCGATACATTGAATTGAGAGGCTACTGCTTCGGCCGTCAGACCCATTCCCCAATAATAGTCTTCGTGACCTTGATTTGCCAGTCTGTAATCTGGTGTAGGTTTATACCCCCCCATAGGAATAAAACTCATACTCTCTGCACCTCCAGCAATTACACAACTTGCCATTCCACTTTGAATTTTAGCGGTTGCCATAGCGATCGTTTCTACTCCTGACGCGCAGTATCGATTGACTGTCACGCCTGGAACATCCTCAATTTTTAATCCCATTAAAGAAATCAATCGGGCCATATTTAGTCCTTGTTCAGCTTCAGGCATAGCATTTCCTACCATAACGTCGTCAATACGAGTTTTATCAAAGTTTGGAAGTTCATTCATCATATATTCAATAGTTTCAGCAGCTAACTCATCTGGTCTTTTAAAATGGAATACACCACGAGGTGCCTTTCCCACTGCAGTTCTATATGCTTTTACGATATATGCTGTTCTCATTATTTTATACTTTTATTTTAAACTCTAAATTTTAATTCCTCAAGGGTTTGCCTTTTTGAATCATATGTTGTAGTCGTTCCAAAGTTTTACGTTCTCCACATAAACTTAGAAAAGCCTCTCTTTCAAGATCCAATAGGTATTGTTCTGTCACTAAAGTAGGCTCCGATAAATCTCCACCCGCCATTACATAAGCGAGTTTATTAGCAATCTTTTTATCATGCTCACTTATATACTTTCCAGCTTGCATAGAATCTGTTCCTACTAAAAACATTCCTAAAGCCTGTTTTCCTAGCACCTTTACATCTTTACGTCGCAAGGGTTTTGTATATCCTTGATCTGCCATGACTCTTGCAATCTGCTTCGCCGTTGCTATCTGTCTGTCTTTATTTACAACAACTATATCTTTTCCTTGTTGAAGAATTCCTAAGTTAAATGCCTCATGGGCAGAAGTAGATACCTTAGCCATTCCTATCGTTAAGAAATATTCTTGAAGTCTATTTAACTCTACATCATTCTTCTCAAAAGTATCACTTGCTCTTAGTGCCATTTCTTTACTTCCGCCACCCCCAGGAATAACACCTACCCCAAATTCAACTAAGCCGATATAACTTTCTACAGCGGCAACAACCCTGTCTGCATGTAAAGTCATTTCACAACCACCACCAAGCGTCATGCCGTGAGGGGCAACAATTGTTGGGATAGAGGAGTAGCGAAGTCTCATGCAGCTATCTTGAAAATACTTGACAGCCGCATTTAACTCTTCGTATTCCTGCTCTGCAGCCATCATAAATATCATTCCAATATTTGCTCCAACCGAGAAATTCGCACCTTGATTTCCAATAACCAAACCATCAAAATCTTTTTCGGCTATATCGATGGCTTTATTCAGGCCAGCTAGCACGTCACCACCTATGCTATTCATTTTACTCTGGAATTCACAATTCAAGATTCCGTCTCCTAAATCTTCTATTACAACGCCACTATTTTTGAAAACTTCGGAAGACTTTCGAATATTATCCAAAATTATAAAAGCATCTTGTCCAGGTATTTTTACTTGTTTTTTCTGCGGAATATCATAATAATAGGATGCACCATTAATAACTGTATAGAATGAGTTCATACTAGTTTCTAACATTTCATTCACCCATGGAGCAGGTTCCTTGCCCAACTCTTTTATGAGCTGAATACCTTCCCTTACGCCTATAGCATCCCATATTTGGAAAGGACCATGTTCCCATCCAAAACCAGCCTTCATCGCATCATCAATCTTATAAAGTTCATCTGAAATTTCGGGAATACGCTTAGAGACATAAGCAAACATACCTCCGAAGCTCTTTCGATAGAATTCACCCGCCTTATCTTTACCAGTTATCAAAACTTTGAAACGATCAATAACTTTATCTATCGACTTTGTTAATTCTAGAGTAGCAAATGCTGTTTTCTTAGCTTGACGATATTCAAGGGTATTAAGATCAATTCCAAGAATCTCACTACTGCCGTCTTGGTTAGTTACTTTTTTATAGAATCCTTGGCCAGTTTTGCTTCCCAACCATCTGTTTTCCATCATAGTATTTATGAATGCTGGTAACTTAAACACTTGGTGTTCTTCGTCCTCTGGACAATTCTCATAAATTCCGTTGGCTACATGTACGAGAGTATCTAGTCCTACAACATCAACCGTTCGGAAAGTAGCCGACTTAGGGCGTCCAATTATCGGCCCTGTTAGTTTGTCAACTTCTTCAATCGTTAATCCTATTTCTTTTACCAAGTGGAAAAGACTTTGAATTCCGAAAATCCCAATACGATTTCCAATAAAGGCTGGAGTATCTTTTGCTATTACTGTGGTTTTTCCAAGAAATTTTTCACCATAACCATTCAAGAAATCTAATACTTCAGTATCTGTATCAGGTCCTGGAATGATTTCAAATAATTTTAAATAACGCGGTGGATTGAAAAAGTGTGTTCCGCAAAAATGCTTTTTAAAGTCATCACTTCTGCCATCACTCATAAATTTGATAGGAATTCCAGAAGTATTTGATGTGATTAGCGTGCCAGGGGTTCTAAATTTTTCGAGATTTTCGAATACTTGTTTTTTGATATCTAGGCGTTCTACCACCACTTCAATAATCCAATCTACATCTTTTACCTTTTTGATGTCGTCTACTAGATTTCCTGTTGTAATTCGATTTGCAAAATCAATATGATATAGAGGAGAGGGTTTTGATTTTATAGAAGTTGATAGTGCATCATTGACTAATCGATTGCGAACAACGGCATTTTCCAACGTTAATCCATTTGCCTTTTCTCTATCATTTAGCTCTCTAGGAAGTATATCGAGTAATAACACTTGAACACCAATATTAGCAAAATGGCAGGCAATCCCACTTCCCATGATTCCCGATCCAATAACGGCTATTTTATTTATTCTTCTTTTGGACATTATATATTAGTTTTCCGTAGTATATATCTTTTTGTTGTTTATTAAATCTAAAATTGTTTGTGCTACTTTTTTAAAGATTTTGAGTTCTTCATCTGAAATAGAATTTTTAATAGCTTCGTCAAAACTGAGAACCGCATTTTTCGAATGATTGCGCATCTCTTTTCCAAATGGCGTTAAATGAATCAATACTCCTCGGCCATCCAGTGGATTGGGACGTCTAACAATCAGCCCTTTGTTTTCCATGCTTTTGAGGGTTCGTGATAGGCTAGTGGCCTCCATTCCCATTTTAGGACCTAAGGCCGTGGAAGGAGTTCCAAATTCTGGATCTATGCTTATTAAAGCAAATCCTGTAGCCATAGAGCTGCCTTTTTTATTGGCCTCCTCGTTGTACATTTTCACCACACTTGCCCAAGTTATACGAAGTACATAGTCAATGGTTTTTTCACGCATACATCTATTTTAAATAAGGAATCGAATATACGGAAAATTATTATGCACGCACAGCATGTTAACATAAATTTGATAAAATGATTATTGATTTGGATTCGAGAGAGTCCTGTTTGGATTATATCAATATTTTATTCTGGGTGACCGTAAATCTTATTATAAAGTTTAATATACTTTTCTTTTATAACTTTTCGCTTCATTTTCATGGTAGGAGTGAGGTGACCACTCTCAATTCCCCAAATATCTGGTGTTAGCTCAAATTTTTTGATTTTTTCCCACTTTCCAAATCGTTCATTATAAAGATCTAATTCCTTTTGAATTCGCTCAATTAAAATGGGATTTTTAATCGCTTCGTTTGGATCCTTACTTATATTTTTCCCTTTTTTCTTCGCCCAACCTTCTATGAACTCCCAATTAGGTTGAATTAAAGCCGCAGGCATTCTCTCCCCATCTCCAATTACCATAATTTGGTCGATAAAGCGTGACTGTTTCATCGCATTTTCAAGAAGTTGAGGTGCGACGTATTTGCCTCCACTTGTTTTGAACATTTCTTTTTTACGGTCGGTAATTTTTAAGAAACCATCACTGTCCAACTCACCAATATCACCTGTATGGAAATAACCATCCTTTAAAACCTCATCTGTTCTTTCTTGATCTTTATAATAACCCATCATTACTTGTGGACCCTTAGCCAAGATCTCACCATCATCAGCAATTTTGATTTCAGTTTCTGCTAATGCTTTGCCAACAGTTCCAATTCTAAATCCTCCATTGCGCATATCGTTTACGGTTAACACAGGGGATGTTTCGGTAAGACCATAGCCTTCCATTACTGGGATGTTAGCGGCATTAAACACTCTAGCCAACCTCGGTTGTAGAGCTGCGCTACCCGAAGCAATAGCAAGTAGTTCTCCTCCTAATGCCTCTTGCCATTTGCTGAATATTAATTTTCGTGCAACCTTTAATTTAGCCTCATACCACCACCCATTTTGACCGTAAGGTTCGTATTTCAACCCGAGTTCAATTGCCCAGAAAAACAATTTTTTCTTTATTCCTGTTAGGTCAGCACCCTTGGCATAAATTTTATCATATACTTTTTCTAGCAATCTAGGAACAGCTGTCATCACCTGTGGATGAATTTCTTTTAGATTATCACTAATGGTTTCGAGACTTTCGGCAAAATGAATACTCACACCATTATATTGATACATATATAATAGCATGCGTTCGTATATATGACAAACTGGTAGAAAGCTCAATGATTTGGATTTCCCAACATTAATAGGTAATCTATCTGAGCTAAATATTGCATTGCAGGCAATATTTTTATGTGAAAGCATAACACCTTTGGGTCGTCCAGTGGTTCCAGATGTATAAATTAAGGTCGCAAGATCGTTTTCATATATAGCATCCTTGCGACTTTCAACTTCATTTTGATTAGTTTCATCCTCACCTAATTTTAGAACTTCACTCCAATTTGAACAATTTCCTAACTCATCGAATGAATAAATACCTTTCAATGATGGTACATTATCTTTTATTTTGTTGATTTTTTTAAAAACTTCCGAACATGAAACAAAGCAATAAACGGATTCACTATGATTGAGAACGTATTCATAATCTTCTTCAGAAATCGTTGGATAGATAGGTACATCTTGCGCTCCCGTTTGTAATATTCCAATATCACAAATGTTCCACTCTGTCCTGTTCGTCATGGAGATGATAGCAACTTTATCATTAGGTTGCACTCCTAAGCGTATTAATCCGCGGCTGATTGCATTAGATTTATCTATATATTCTTGAGTAGAAGTAGGGACCCATTTCCCATCTACCTTGCTTACTAATGCTCCATCTTGTGGATACTTTTCTAATTGATAATACGGAAAATCGAAAAGTCGTTTAGGCTGATTCATAATTCGAAATATTGTGAATATGCAAATTATGAAAAAATATTTGTTTTTATTCTGAAATCAGTAAAATGAAATCAAATTAGAGGTAACTACTTGAGAGTTTATAATTTCATAATAAGATTCATGGCATCGAGAAATTGATCCTTTTTATTCCTAGAAATACTTACTGGATCGTTGTTATTCATTAAAATATAGCCCCCATCCGACTTTATATATTTTTTCACTTCTTTTAGGTTTATTAAAAAGCTATTATGAACTCTCATGAAATTTTGATCGGCTAATAGATTTTCATATTCTTTTAGATGTTTACTTACCATAAGAGACGTATTGTTCTTCAACTTGAAAGTAGTATAAGAGCCTTCCGCTTTGCAATATAAAATTTCTTCAACTTCTATAAATTCAAATCCGTCGGCTGTAGAGAGGCACAGTTTATTAAGGGATGGTTGATGTTGTTTTAAATTAAAAAGGAGTATTTCTAATTGTTTACTATAAACATTTCTGTCTTTTATTTTTTTAGCCTTTTCGACAGATTTTTGGAGTTCTTCAAGATCTATTGGTTTTAAAAGATAATCGAGGGAGCTAAATTTAACTGCCTTTATTGCGTATTGCTCAAAAGCAGTTGTAAATATTACTTCAAAAGAAATGTTTTCTAACTGATCTAGTAGATCGAAACCAGTACCACTTTGCAACTCTATATCTAGAAATATTATGTCCGGGTTAAGACGCGGAATTTTAATAAGCCCTTCTTCAACAGAGCTAAGACAAGCTAAAATTTCTATGTCATCACAGAATTCTTCCACGAGATTTTTTAAGCTTTCACGGCTGTGTTTTTCGTCGTCTATGATTATGGCTTTTAAGGTCATGTTTTTAGTTTTTTAAATTGAAATTTTAATAATGACAAGAGTCCCAGTTGCTTCTCCATCTGCATTCTTCTTATCGATGATACTCAAATTAATTTCATTTGAATGGTTAAACAATTGCAAGCGTTTTTCGGTGACTTCAATACCTCTAGATTTTTTTCCACTTTGTAATAAGGATTTCGATTTTTCTGAAGCTTCTCGTCCAATTCCATTATCCTCGATTTCACAAAATAGAAAATTATCCTTCTTCTTAAAATGAATTCTGAGTACTTTGCTAGAATCTTTTTTGCTGAGTAATCCATGGAGGATGGCATTTTCAACAAAGGGCTGAAAAAGTAGTGCAGGAACTTCAATGATATCGGCATCTATGTTTTCGTCTACTGTAATGGTGTAAAAAAAGGTGTTATTAAATCGAAGGGCTTCCAACTCGAGGTATTTATGTAACAAGGAAATTTCTTCGGTTAGCAATACGTTCGCCTCAATAGCACTTTCCAAAAGATTTCGCATGAGCAAACTGAATTTATTTAAATATTTGACAGCCTTTTCTTTTTTATCTGTGGTGATTAAATACTGAATAGAACTTAGAGAATTGAAAATGAAATGTGGATTCATTTGCGCTCGAAGAGCCTTGTTTTCAAACATAGTTGATTCCTTCTGAAACCGTAATCGCTCTATATATTCCTGTTGGATTTTATAAGTTAACCCAGATGCGAATATCAAAATTTCGAAACTTGATCCCAATATCATATAAAGTCTTAATTTGAAGAATAATAAACCAAGGGCACCAATCATATACATGAAAGATCCAACAACTATGAAATAACCCAGCTTATCCCTGGTTTTGACTAATAAATAAATCATACCAATTAGCCCGAAGAGGGTCATTATAATACGTTCAAAATCTAATAGATGAATATTTTCTTGAAAATTGGCTGATAGTATAAAGATGGCAGAAAGAATTGCAGTTAATCCTAATAATAAAGCGATAGATACCAGAGCTCTATGAAGCCTAGGGTAGTATTCTCGAGAGTTTAAATAATAGATAACAAACAATATATAAAAGAGATTTATTAAAATTTGGGGCACTTGAAAAAATGCGTAACTCACCAAATTAAATTTTCCAAAAAATAATTCGTGCAGTTGCAAAATATCTGCACTTAAATAAAGAAAGAGAAAAAGTACATAGGTTGTGTAAAAAAGAAATTCTAACCGTTTTGAATATAAATAATAGGCGAGAGTTAAGATAAAAATCACAAGACAAATTCCTCCAAAAGTATATACTGGAATAAGTTTGCCCAAATCCTTAGTATTATAATATTCTAGAATTAATTCATTTTGAAATCTGTTGAAAAAACTAATTTTCCATCTTAACGGATTGTCTATATATGTTAGACGCTGAGCCTTAAGATATAAATACCTGCCGTCAATAAGTGATTGTTCATTAAATGGGAAGCCCGAACGATATAGAACCGACGTTCCTTTGGGTACTTTTTCAAAGACACCCCATTTTTCGGCTACTATAGAATCTCCAGCTCTATAATAGATTGATAAATATTCAAAATTATTGAACCTAAGATACCATAGGCTATCTTTTTGAAGAGTAAGTAGATGATTCTTTAAATCGATTTGTAGCCAATTTACTGACTTTGGGTTTGTTTTTATCTTGACACTATCAAGATCAATGAATGTTGTGTTAGTAGAGAGAATTTTTTGAAGATCTAATAAATTATCTTCCGTACTATATATTTTAAATGACAAAGGAGTACCATTTCTGTTCGTCAATTCTTGACAATTACTTTTAAATATTCCTAAGTATAGGCAAAGTAAAAAAATACAGAAAGTTGGAAAACCTTTAGGCATTGTTTAATGTAAATTAGGCAAGCTTAAAAAGATGTCTCCACCGTTTAAGCCTGTATTTTTATTAAAAGTAACCTTTTTTTGTATTTTATAACTTTTACTTTTGTTGAGTAATCGAATTTGATCTTGCCATTTCATAAGTTGTTCGCGGTAATCTGGCGTGTACTTAACTTTCTCCTTACTGCTAGACTCATAAGTAAAAGATATTTCGACCATTACATTTTTATCGGTCGTCTTAAATACTATATCAATCGCATAATTCTTGTACTGATTGTATATGGCGTGCTCTATTATATTTTCAAAGAGGGTCTGCAGTATAAATGATGGAATAATAGCGGCGGTAGTATTTGAATTTTCGTCGGTCTGCATTTTAAATTCAAACTGATCATTGTACCGAAGTTTTTGAAGTTTTAAATAACCATTAAGCATTGTTATTTCCTCATCCAAGTTTACCGTTTCCTTTTCAATATACTTAAGATAAAAACGGATGAGCTTGCTGAAAATTGATAAATATATCAGCGCCGATTTTTTATTTCCAGAAGTGATAAAGTATTGGATGGCATTTAAAGCATTAAATATAAAGTGTGGATTCATTTGAGACCGAAAGGCTTTCAGTTTTATTTGAACCATTTCCTCTCGTATAGAAAGGAGCTTCTCTTTTTCTTCTTCAATTTTTTTATCTGTCCTAACGTTGTGAATCTTTATAGCACAAATAGAAGCTATTGCGGAGAGAATACGTAAATCTTGTTCTGTAAAATAATTCTTAGTAGGGTGTTCACAATCAATCACGCCGAGAATCTGGTCATTTATTTTTATTGGAACAGAAATTTCAGACAACCGGTTTTCATCATCAATAATATATCTGTCATCGAAAGAAGTGTCTCCAATAATTTCGGCTATACCCGTAATGGCAACTTTTCCGGAAACTCCTTTACCTAGTTCAATAATAGCTGGATTGTAAATTTCTTTGTCCTTAGGATTTTTTGGGCCGAAAGCAGCCTTCTGGATTAATTTATTATTCTCATAATCAATGACATAAACCACACAATCCACGAATCCAAGTTTAGCTATACAGCCTTTTGCTAAATCCCAAAGAATTTCATCTTCATCAAACTTTTTATGAATCGAGTTTGAGAAATAAATTAGTATCTCTTCAAATTGATCTAAAGTAAATTTTTTTGATTTTTCCAGATCCTTTGTTTCCAATTTTTATCAAATTAAGCTGAATAGAATTTATTTTAAGTACTAATCAACACGAGAAAAGCTGCGGCTAGAAAAGCTACAGCTTTTAACATGATGAATATTTTATGCTACTCTTTTACGATCTTGAAGCTGGCTGAAGCCCCGTTAGAAGTTACATTCATAATATACAATCCCGTTTCTAAGAATGATAAATCAATGCTTCTATGTGTTGAATTTGAATTTTCAGCATATATTTTTCGACCTAATAAGTTGAAAATTGTCACCTCATCTATTTGAGCTACTGCACTTAAATTAATTTCATTCGTCACCGGATTTGGATAGAATTGAAATCCTTCTAAAGATTGATCTTGTGTTCCAAGAATTCCGGAAAGATTAATCGAAAAATCTGCGAATGGAAAATTTGTACCCACAAAAACATAATACGTAGTTCCTCCGGTAGCCATTATGGAAGTGAGGTTATTAGCTTGACATAAATTTGTAGGCTGATCTACCCAAGTAAGATCTGCGCCAGTGGTGGCATTCTCGTTGTCGGCAGTGTAGAAAATAATTGCACTGGATCCTGCTCCACTACTAATTCCTCCAATTACTTGTCCATCTACCTCAGCTGTAAATTTGTACCAAATTCCTGGTGAGGTTTGTGTATCACATCCTCCATTTTGACCATTATCGTTTTCATAAGTCGCCATAAGAAAGTGAATGTTCGGTTGGAAGTAATCTTCCAAATCGTTTAATCCAATGGCATTTTCAATAAAATCATTGGCAGGAACGGCAAACACTTGGTCCAAATTGATCATTACATCTGCTACTACATTATTTTTAACAAAAATATAGTAAGATGTTCCAGGGGTGGTTGTTATAGAAGAAAAATTGCCATTATCGCAAGGATTAGTGGGTTGATCCACCCAAGTGAGTTCTTGACCAGATGTTGCATTAAGATTAGGAGCAGTATAAAATACAACAGCTGGTACAACATAAGGATTTATACCTGCGCCAATTACGCCTGCGGCTGTAGCGGTAAACTTATACCATACACCAGGAGTACCAGATCCACAGCCTTGTTGTCCACCGTCTCCTGTAGTCGTTGCTTCCGGAAAATTAACATTTGAATCAATAAAATTAATAGGTCCTAAGGAAAGATCAATCGCATTTTCGATTAAATCATTAACTGGAGGGTTTAAAACTATGGAAGTGTTTTTTGCAAAAGATGTTGCTGTTAAAAAAAGTAGGGATATCACTACATATTTTTTTACGGAAATTGTTTTCATAATTAATTGTTTTTAGATTTATAGTCCAAAAGTATAATCAAGCTAAGTGATATTGGAGCACAAATTGACGGATGGTAGGTATCGATTGACGAATTACAAAAAAAATGGACGAAAATGTAAAAGCCACGTCTATTTTTGACGTGGCTTTTACTATATTCAACATTAGAGTTTACACTTTCTCCAACCATTTTCTTGCATTGAGAAATCCCTCAAGCCAAGGTGAAACTTCATCTTTTCTACCCTCGGGATAATTAGCCCAGTTCCATTGAAATGTAGAACGCTCTATATGCGGCATCATTACCAAATGTCTTCCCGTTGCATCCGTCATCATAGCTGTGTTATAATCACTTCCATTCGGGTTGGCAGGATAGCTGTCATATCCGTATTTAGCTACAATATTATAATGGTCTTCCGGCATCGGTAGATCAAATTTTCCTTCTCCATGACTAATCCAAACTCCTAAGGTGGCTCCGGTAAGAGTAGATAGCATTACACTATTATTTTCTTGAATTTTCACACTTGTAAAACCGCTTTCATGTTTATGAGAAACATTGTGCCTCATTTTAGCCAGTTTTTCATGCTCTGGATTAATCAAATCCAATTCCAGAAATAACTGACATCCATTACAAATACCAACGGAAAGAGTATCCTCCCTTGTAAAGAATTTTTTCAATGCAATATTAGCTTTCTCGTTGTACAGAAATGCACCGGCCCAACCTTTTGCAGATCCTAAAACGTCACTGTTCGAAAATCCGCCCACTGCACCAATAAACTGAATATCTTCCAAAGTCTCTCGACCTTCTATTAAGTCGGTCATATGTACATCTTTTACATCGAAGCCCGCGAGATACATAGCATTCGCCATTTCGCGTTCACTATTACTACCTTTTTCACGGATAATTGCCGCTTTTATTTTGCGTTCAGCGGGTACATCAGGAAGCTTCCCCGTAAAATGTTTTGGGAAAGTATAATGTAACGGCTGCTTTTTATAATTTTTGAAGCGTTCTTCTGCCATTCCATTGGCAGTTTGTTTTTGATCCAGTAAATAGGAAGTTTGATACCAAGCATCCCGAATTTCGGGAATACTGAAATTTAAATTTGTATTGTTATGTTTTAGTTGAAGGGTTTCAGATTTGGTAACACTTCCTAATTTTACAACATCAATGTGCTTTTCTGAAAACATTTTTTCTACTGCAAAGTCGTCCGAAGCCTGTATCACAATTCCACAATTTTCGGCAAATAATAATTTCACTAAATCCTCTTCTCCCAAATCAGAAAGATCAAGGTTTGCGCCTAAATTTAGATCTGCAAAGCACATTTCTAAAAGAGTGGTAATTAATCCGCCAGAGGCAACATCGTGACCGGCCGAAATTTTAGAATCACTAATTAATTGCTGAATCGTATTGAAAACATTTACAACATAAGTAGCATTTTTAACAGTTGGAGTTTCGTTTCCAATGGTATTTAATGTTTGGGCAAATGAAGAACCGCCCAATTTAAAATTATCTTGAGAGATATTAATATAATAGATACTTCCACCATTCTTTTGAAGAACTGGCTCTACCACTTTCTTAATATCATTGCAATGTCCAGCAGCCGAAATAATAACGGTTCCTGGAGATATTACTTCTTCATTTTTATATTTCTGTTTCATGGAGAGTGAATCTTTACCAGTAGGAACATTGATTCCTAAATCAATGGCAAATTCACTTACCGCCTCAACGGCTTTGTATAATCGAGCATCTTCACCTTCATTGTTGCAGGGCCACATCCAATTCGCCGAAAGGGAAATACTTTTAATTCCCTCCTCAAGTGGTGCCCAGATAATATTGGTTAAGGCTTCAGTAATTGAATTCCGAGAACCTGCTACGGGATCAATAAGTCCAGAAATAGGGGAGTGCCCAATAGATGTTGCAATTCCTTCCTTCCCTTTATAATCTAAAGCCATTACACCACAATTGTTTAAGGGTAGCTGTAATGGTCCAGCACACTGTTGTTTTGCTACTCTTCCTCCAACGCATCTATCTACTTTATTCGTTAACCAATCTTTGCACGCAACAGCCTCAAGTTGAAGTACTTGTTTTAAATAATTATTAATGTGTAAAATAGAATATGCAGGATTTTCATGATGGCGTACAATGGTAATATCATTCATTATAGTTTTAGGGGAGCTTCCAAACATATCTTCCAACTCAAAACTCATTGGCTTATCCCCAGTTTTGCTGCTTTGAAAAATAAATTTATGATCTCCTGTCACATCTCCAACTTCATACATTGGACTTCGTTCTCTATCTGCTATACGTTTTAATTTTGCGATATCTTTTTCTCCAATAACCAATCCCATTCTTTCTTGAGATTCGTTGCCAATAATCTCTTTTGCTGAAAGTGTTGGATCTCCCACAGGAAGTTTGTCTAGATCTATTTTTCCTCCTGTTTCCTCAACTAATTCACTCAAACAATTAAGATGCCCACCAGCTCCATGATCGTGAATAGATACAATGGGATTGACGTCACTTTCTACCATTGCGCGAATAGCATTGGCAGCACGTTTCTGCATTTCGGGGTTTGATCTTTGAATGGCGTTTAGTTCAATTCCACTTGAAAATTCGCCAGTATCGGCAGATGAAACAGCGGCACCACCCATCCCAATTCGATAGTTTTCGCCACCTAGAATTACAATTTTATCCCCTTTTTGAGGAATATCTTTTAAGGCCTGATTGGCTTTTCCATAGCCAATCCCACCTGCCATCATAATTACCTTATCGTATCCTAGCTTTCTATTATTCTCTTCATGTTCAAAAGTTAAAACAGAACCTGTTATTAAAGGTTGTCCAAACTTGTTTCCAAAATCGGAAGCGCCATTACTGGCTTTTATCAAGATATCTAAAGGTGTTTGGTATAGCCATTCTCTTTCGTCCATTCCTTTTTCCCAAGGGCGATTTTCATTAATGCGAGAATAGGAAGTCATATAAACAGCAGTTCCTGCAAGTGGTAATGACCCTTTTCCACCAGCTAAACGATCTCGTATTTCCCCACCACTTCCAGTCGCGGCTCCGTTGAATGGCTCGACTGTAGTTGGGAAGTTATGAGTTTCAGCTTTTAGAGAAATAACGCTTTCAAATTCTTTATTCTCATAAAAGTCCGGCTTGTCTGCACTTCTTGGAGCGAATTGAATCGCCTTAGGTCCTTTAACAAATGCTACGTTATCTTTGTAAGCTGAGACAATTCCGTTTGGATGTTCTTGAGATGTTTTTTTAATTAATTTAAAGAGTGAAGAAGGCATTATTTTACCGTCAATTTCAAAAGTGCCATTGAATATTTTATGGCGACAATGTTCACTATTTGCCTGGCTAAATCCAAATACTTCACTATCCGTTAATTTGCGGTTTAGTTTTTCTGAAAGTTCTTCCAGATATAGTATTTCTTCTGCGTTTAAAGCCAATCCCTCCTGTTGGTTATAGGCTCCAATATCCTCTATTTCTAGAATGCCCTCGGGTTGAATATTTATATCGAATATTGTTTGATGAAGTGATGAATATTTTTGCGAAAGCATGGGGTCAAAATCGACAAAATCTTTCGCTACATTCTTAAATTCCTCAATACGCACTATATCAACGATTCCCATATTTTGGGTAATTTCAACAGCATTAGTGCTCCATGGCGTAATCATTGTGGCTCGTGGACCAATAAAAAAATCCGCGAGCGCGGAAGATTCTATTTTTGGTTGGTTGCCGAACAGCCACTCTAATTTTTGTATGTTGAACTGTGAAATTTCTTCGTGCGTTTGGACAGCAAAAACGATGTCTTTTACGTCTCCAAAAAAGTGAATCATTCTTTAAATGAATTTGAAGGTTTTTAACCGTGCAAAGGTAATAAATTTTAGTGTAATTAATAATGTCGATTATATTTGTATAATATGACTTTATTTGATCAAGCATAATGTATTATATGTTTTGTAGTTTTGAAGTTAATTTACTACTTTGCACCTATTATTTAATTAAAAATATCAAAAATGAAATTAAGAAATTTACTACTTACGATTACGCTTCTTTTAAGTGGCGTCATCTTTGCTCAGGAAACTTTTCCACCTGATGAAATTATTACAGGAACCTTTATTGGTAAGACTGGAAGACTAGATCAATTTACCGTTCTGGAAGAAAACGGTGACCCAAATATACCAACAGTAGTTATAGATCAACTTTTTTCAGGTACTACAGGGAATGTTAATACAACTAATACAGTTATCCAAAATCTTCAAACTGAACCCGGACAAATTGTAGCCATGCCAATTATTCAAAATTTTGTTGGTATGTCACAGTCAGGTTATATACCACCCGATCCTACAGGTGCTGCGGGCCCAAATCACTATATGCATGCTGTAAATTCTAGAGTGGCAATTTTCGATAAATCAGGAAACATCCTTGTCGGCCCAGTTAGTTTAGCTGCTTTTTTAGGGAATGGTTCCAATAATGGAGATCCAATTGTATTGTATGATCAGTTGGCCGATCGTTGGCTGGTAAGTGAATTTAGTAGCAGCTATGGTTTGTCTATTGGAGTATCTGAAACAAATGATCCAGGGGGAGCTTATAATGTTTATTCATATCCTTTTACTGGACTTCCAGATTATCCGCATTATTCTGTGTGGCATGATGGATACTATGGAACTGCAAACTACATTGGAAATGGAACTGCAGCTGCATTTATTATGGATAGATCGGTTATGTTAGCAGGGGGACCATCTCCACAAATCATTTTTTGGCAGAGCCTTCCAGGTATTATTCATAATCCAAATACGATAAAAAGTGCAGAAGCAGCAAATCTTTTAGGAACGACTCTTGATCCGAGTACTCCTGGTTATTTCACTTATCTTCAAGATGATGCTTGGGGAGGTGTTTCATTCGATCATTTAAAAGTATGGGAGGCCGTTCCAGATTGGGACAATACGGCGAATTCAACTATTTCAGCCCCGTTAGAAATACCAACAGATCCATTTGATGCAGGCGAAATATTTGGAAATGGCAATGGTGCGATACGGCAACCAGGAACAAGTCAAAGGCTTTCAGGTCAAGGTGGAATAATATCATATGCTGCTAATTATAGACCCTTTGCTACTCATAATTCTTGGTTGATTACATTTAATACTTTTATTGATGGTAACCAGACAGGCGGGATACGATGGATCGAATTGCGGAATGATGCCTCAAATCCTTGGAGTATTTTCCAAGAAGGTACTTATTCTATAGCAGACGGACATAGTCGGGTAATGAGTAGTTCGGCAATGGATGCTGAGGGAAATATTGGATTAGCGTATACTACAGCAAGTACAACATTACCAGTTTCGTTAAGATATACAGGTCGTTATGATGGTGATGCACTGGGAATGATGACTGTGGCTGAAACAATTATTTTTGATGGTCCTGGCGTAAGAACCAATGCTGAAAGATATGGTGATTATTCTCACATGACAATGGATCCTGATGGCTTTACTTTTTGGTATACTGGAGACTATTTTTATACAAATAATCAATGGAGAACACGTATAGCAGCTTTTAGAATTTTTGGACCATTTGCCAATGATGTTGGTGTTAGTGCTATTAATTCTCCTAACAATGGAATATTAACGAATGCTGAAACTGTTGAAATAAGTATAAGAAATTATAGTCCAAATGCTATTACCAATGTACCAGTACAACTTAGGGTGGATGGCAACTTGGTTGCAACGGAAACTTATATGGGTACAATAAATTCAAATCAAGCAGTATTGTTTCAATTCGCACAAACAGTAAATTTATCAACTGCGGGTCAGACATATTCTATCGAAGCTAGAACAACTTTAAACGGAGATGGTTATGTACCTAATAATGCTTTCACAAAAGAGGTTAAACATTTATTAAATACCGACGTTGGAGTAGTAGCAATTACTTCACCCCATTCATCTTCTGGTTTGGGGGATGAAACAGTTACAATTAGAGTTAAAAACTTTGGAGCGGTTTCACAGTCTGGTTTCAATGTTCAATATACAATAGATGCTGGGGCGCCTGTAGTTCAGTCATTTCCTGGAACTATCGATTCAGAAGAAATACAAAGTTTTAATTTTACACAAACAGCTGATTTAAATGGAGTTGGAACTTACACCTTAGCGTCTCGAACTACCTTAGCTGGAGATCAATTTCCAGCTAACGATGAATTTTCAGTAGCAGTTGAAAATTTGTTGTGTCTTCCAGAGTCTAATTGTACAGTGGGGCACGGGTTTAGAATATTTGAAGTGGCTGGAATTAATAATGCTTCTGGTTGTGAACCAAATGGATATGGAGATTTCACTAGTTTGATAGCCAATCTAGCTCCAGGTAGTACTAATGATCTAACAGTGACGTCCGATTATGGAAATCAACACATTAGTGTTTGGATTGATTATGATGATAATTTGTTCTTTTCCGCAGATGAAATTGTAGTAGATAATTATCTATTTGCTGCTGGACAAAGTGGTGGAACATTTACTGAGACTATGGATTTAGTTCTACCAGCAAATGCTACCAGTGGAGAACATCGAATGCGAGCAAGAGCAAGTGGAACAGGTACCGTACCAAATAATGCTTGTGATATAATTCTATTTGGCGAAACTGAGGACTATACTGCAAACGTTGGTAGCCTTGGGATAAATGATCTTGCCATAGATGATTCGAGTCTGATTATTACTTCAAGAGATAACAAACAATTTGAAGTGATCTTACAAACTAGTTTTGAAGATGGTGTGTTTATGGGTGTCTATACTATATTAGGTCAAGAAGTTGGTTTTAAGAAAAGTCTTCCGAAGATAGATGGTGCTTACAGAGTGAATTTAGATATGACTAATGCAGCAAGTGGTGTTTATCTTATTCGAGTAGGTGGACAAGCAACTACTACATATAAAACAGGAAGAATTATTGTAAAATAATATTCTTGAAATAATAGAAATGAAAAGAGCGGCTAAATTGCCGCTCTTTTTTATTAGTGAAAGTTATTTGAAAGTGAATTATTATCAATTTGCACTTTGCTGTTATTTTTTAGTTTAGCAAGTTGGAGAATCAGTTGTTAATTGATATAAAGTTTTAACTTCTTTAAAATCTAGTATTAATAAATGGGTAATATCTTGTTTGTTTTGTAGTTGTAAGTTTTGCTTTTAATTGCTATTTTGCACTAAATCATAACTAAAAAAATAAGAATGAATTTTAAAAATTTACTATTCGCTTCATCGCTCATTTTCAGTAGCGTTATCTTTGCACAAGATACTTTTGCGCCTTCAGAGATAATAACTGGGGTTTTTATAGGTAAGTCAATTCCACTTCGTGATTTTGCGACTATGCCTCCAAACGAGTCAACAGACCCTAGATTGTTGATTGTGGTTCCAAATGAGTCGACTACACCTTTTGAAGTAAATACAACAACGACTGTTATTCAAAACCTTCAAACGGAACCTGGACAAATTGTGAGTATGCCTCTGGAACAAAATTTTATTGGTGCTTCTCAATCGGAATCTCAATTTTTACCTCCAGATCCAACAGGTGCTGTGGGCCCAAATCACTATGTGCATTCGGTAAATTCAATTGTTAAAATATTCGATAAAACAGGAACACTTTTAGTAGGTCCAGTCAATTTAGCTATCTTTCTAGGTATTCCTTCCAACAATGGGGATCCAATCGTACTGTATGATCAATTAGCCGATCGTTGGGTAGTCAGTGAGTTTGGTTCTTCGAGTAATTCTCTTGCGATTGGAGTTTCAGATACTAATGACCCAACAGGGGCATATAATGTGTATCAATATACTTTTTCTGGATTCCCAGATTATCCTCATTACGGTGTTTGGCATGATGGCTATTATGGTACTGTGAACTTAAACGGTGCTTCTACACAGGGATTCGTTATGGAACGGGATGAGATGCTTATAGGTGGTGCTGCTCCTCAAATTATCATATTCAATCTTCCTGGAGTGATTGTTAATCCAAATCAGGTAAAGAGCCCTGAACCAGCAAACCTTTTAGGAACTACTATTGATCCCAATACCCCGGGTTATATTACTTACCTTCAAGATGATGCTTGGGGAGGTGTTTCTTTCGATCATATAAAGGTATGGGAGATTGTTCCTGATTGGTCTAATACTGCTAATTCGACTATTTCTGCACCACTAGAGATACCTACAGATCCGTTTGATGCAGGTGAATTATTTGGAAACGGTAATGGTGCAATTAGACAACCTGGAACAAGTCAAAGACTTGCTGGCCACGGTGGTATAGTTTCTTTTGCTGCTAATTATAGATCATTCGGCACACATAATTCTTGGTTAATCACATTCAATACTTTTATTGATGGTAACCAGACAGGAGGAATTCGTTGGATTGAATTACGTAATGATAGTGTAAATCCTTGGAGTATTTTTCAAGAAGGGACGTATTCAATTGCCGATGGACATAGCCGGCTTATAAGCAGTTCTGCAATGGATGCAGCTGGAAATATTGGTATGGCATATACAACAGCCAGTTTAACGTTACCAGTTTCACTAAGATATACTGGTCGCTTCGATGGAGATCCACTTGGAATGATGACAGTAGCTGAAGCAATTATTATTGATGGACCTGGAGTTAGAACCAACACTAATAGACATGGGGATTATTCTCATTTGACAATGGATCCGGATAATTTTACATTTTGGACCACTGGAGATTATTATTCTTCAAATAATCAATGGCGAACTCAAATAGCTTCTTTTGCATTAAGTGGTGGTTTTGTTGCTGATGTTGGGGTTAATGGAGTTCCACAGCCGGTAAATGGTATGTTGACAAATGCGGAAACGGTTGAGATAAATATTCGTAATTATGGATCTGGAACTCAAACTAATATTCCTGTTGAATTAAGAGTTGATGGTAATTTAGTTGCTTCTGAAGTTTATGCAGGACCTATTGTTGGTGGTGATGTTGGCACATATACTTTCGCTCAAACTGTAGACCTTTCTATTTCTGGACAATCATATTCAATTGAAGCAAAAACAGTTTTGGTTGGAGATGAGTTTGCGGCTAATGATCCGTTTACAAAAACAGTAACACATTTATTATCTAATGATGTTGGAATGCTAGAAGTTACTTCACCAGTAAGTGGTTCTGGAATTGGAGTTGAAACTGTTTCAGTAAATATTAAAAATTTCGGAGCTGCATCACAGTCTGGTTTTGATGTTCAATATACTATAAATGGCGGGACTCCTGTTGTAGAAACATTCTTAGGAACGATTAATTCGGAGGAAGAAGTAGTTTTTGATTTTGCAGCTCAGGGTGATTTTAGTGCTTTAGGTGTTTATACGATTGTAGCTTCAACCTTATTGGCTGGTGATCAAGAGGTCTCTAACAATGAAGTTACTGCAATAGTTGAAAATGTTCTATGTCAGCCTTCAATGGATTGTTCCTTTGGAGACGGGTTTCAGTTAGTGCAAATTGCTGAAATTAACAATGTTTCTGGTTGTGAAGGTTACGGTGATTTTACCAGCCAGATTGCGAATCTTGACCCAGGAAGTACAAATGACATCACGTTTACAACTGGTTACGGAGATCAAAATGTAAAGGTTTGGATAGATTTTAATGACGATTCATTTTTTACAAATGATGAAGTTGTTGTTCCTAATTTCGTAATTGCTCCTGGACAAGGCGCTGGGTCTTATACCGAGACAGTTGATTTAATTATTCCGGCGGGCGCTGCATTGGGTGAACACAGAATGAGAGCAAAAAGTAACTGGCAAGCACCAGTTTCAAATGATCCTTGTGATGAATCTCAATATGGAGAAACCGAAGATTATACTGCAAATATTGGTACCTTAGGAGTTAACGATTATGCAATTTCCAATTCTGAATTGATTATAACAACTTTGCCTAACAATCAATTCCAAGTGATCCTACAAACGAGTTTTGAGGAAGGTGTGTTTATGAGCGTCTTTAATATATTAGGTCAAGAAATTGGTTTTAATAAAAGTGTACCGAAAATAGATGGTGCATATAGAGTGAATTTAGACATGACCAAAGTAGCAAGTGGAGTTTATCTTATTCGAATAGGTGGTCAAGCAACTACAACATATAAGACAGGAAGAATTATTGTAAAATAATTTTATGTTTATAGATTAGAAAAGAGTGGCTAAAGGCCACTCTTTTTTATTGGTGAAAGTTATATGAAAGTTAGTTATTTTTAATTTGGATTTTGAAGTTATTTTTTAGTTTGGCAAGAAAAAGATCTGTTTTTCTAAAATTTATAAATTCTAAATTATTGATAGTGGGCATGAATGATTGTTAGTATTTTATTTATTCGGTGGGTTGTGCATTCTATTTTTATTGGCTACTTTGCATAAAATTTTTTACTAAAAAACCTTAAAATGAAATTAAAAAACACACTATTTGCAATGACTCTTTTTTTAAGTGGGGTTTTAATTGCACAAGAATCTTCTCATCCAACGGAAGTGATAATCGGAACCTTTATAGGTAAAACTATCCCATTGCGAGATTTCCCAATTGATCAAGGAAATTTTAATGGGGATATTAAAGAAATTAGGATTGTTCCAAATAGATCTCGTTATAATGCTCAGGTGAATATGGATGCCTTACCAAACGGAATTGACCAAAATGCTCAACGTAACTTAGGTGGAATTACTAGTCTTCCTTTAGAACAAAACTTCGTTGGGTTTGACAATACTGGCTATACACCACCAGATCCAACCGGTGCCGTTGGTCCAAATCACTATGTCCACGCCGTAAATTCAAGTGTAAAAATATTTGACAAAACTGGAATTTTAGTTGCGGGACCTACTTCTTTAGGTGCTTTTTTGGGGATTGGCTCAAATTCAGGTGATCCAATAGTATTGTATGATCAATTGGCTGACCGTTATTTTGTAAGTGAATTTGGCTCTTTAACCAATTCACTCGCAATTGGAGTTTCAGATACTAATGATCCAACAGGTGCATATAATGTATATCAATTTTCCTTAGATCAATTTCCAGATTACCCGCACTTTAGTGTATGGCCAGATGGTTATTATTTGACCGCGAATAAAGGTGGGGCAAATAAAGTATATGCAATCGAGAGAGATGTAATTCTTGCTGGTGGTCCAAGTCCTCAAATCGCAGGGTTTCCGCTTCCTGGTCAAGTGCCAATGCCAAATTACGTGGTTAGTCCAGAACCTGCCAATCTACTAGGTACAACGTTTCCTGCAAATGTTCCTGGGTATATCGTTTATATGCAAGATGATGCTTGGGGCGGTGTATCTTTCGATCATTTAAAAATATGGGAAATTGAAATGGATTGGGTAACATTATCTAATTCAACGATTTCTTCCGCATTAGAAGTTCCAACGGATCCATTTAATACTATTTTTGCGCCTTTTGGCTCTGGAGATGTGGCACAACCTGGAACGGGACAAAAGCTCGATATGATAGGCGGGATTGTCTCTTTTGCTGCTAATTATAGAAGTTTTGGGACGCATAATTCTTGGCTAATTACTTTTAATACAGATGTTGATAATAATGATACTTCAGGAGTTCGTTGGATTGAATTACGAAATGATGGTGTAAACCCATGGTCGATATACCAGGAAGGAACTTATGCTCCAGCAGATGGACATAGTAGATTTATGGGAAGCGCCGCAATGGATGCAGCTGGAAATATTGGATTAGGTTTTAATATTGCTAGTGCCACACTGCCAGCTGGAATTAGATACACCGGAAGATTTGATGGTGATCCTTTGGGACAAATGACAGTTGCTGAAACTACCATAGTGGATGGAGTAGGAGTTCAGACATTTACCAATAGATTTGGAGATTATTCACATTTAACAATGGATCCAGATAATTTTACTTTTTGGCATACGGCAGAGTTTTTTTCTACCAATAATCAATGGAGAACTCAGGTGGCTTCTTTTTCTCTTTCAGGCGGTTTTTCCGCGGATGTGGGAGTGAACGATATAGCACAGCCAAGTAATGGTATATTAACCAATGCGGAATCAGTTGAAATCAGTATTCGTAATTTTGGGTCAGTTTCGCAATCAAACATCCCTGTTGAGTTAAGAGTTGATGGTAATTTAGTTGCTTCCGAAGTGTATACAGGAACTATAACTTCAAATTCAACGGCACTATATACATTTATGCAAACAGTTGATTTGTCTGTTGAAGGGCAGACATATTCAATTGAAGCTAAAACAGATTTGGCGGGAGATGAATTCGCCGCAAATGATACATTTACAAAAGAAGTAACCTATGTTTTTGAAAACGATTTGGGGGTAACCGACATTACTTCTCCAGAAAGTGGTGAAGGATTAGGTAATGAAATAGTCACTGTAATTATAGAAAACTTTGGCGCGTTATCTCAGTCTAATTTTGATGTTTCTTATAGTATTAATGGAGGAACTCCGGTAGTTGAGACAGTGGCTGGTCCATTAGCACCTGGAGGCCTGGTTTCGTATTCATTTGCAGCATTTGCAGATTTGTCTTCTATAGGAACATACAACTTTGTATCGAGTACTGAACTTATTGGTGACTCAGTTGCTGCTAATGATGAATCAGCAAAAACTGTGATTAATCTGTCTTGTTTTTCACTTGAAAATGATACAGACATGCCTATTGGACCAAATGCAGGAGACATTACAGAATCTATCATTAGTTACACAGATGATTTTTTAATTAATGATGTGAATGTTACTGTCAACTTATTGCATACGTGGGATGGTGATATAGATCTTAAATTAAGAGCACCTGATAATACCGAAGTGATTCTGTCGAATAGAAATGGTGGTTCGGGAGACAACTATACCAATACTGTTTTTGACGATGAAGCAGCAACCCCAATTACAAGTGGAGCACCTCCGTATACTGGATCTTTTCAACCAGAAGGTGATTTATCCGATTTTGACGGGATGCAATCTATTGGTGATTGGAAACTAATAATTACCGATAACGCGAATGTCGATGGTGGTACACTTTTAGACTGGACCCTTCAACTTTGTGAAGATGTCCCTTTAGGAATTACAGATTTCACCATTGAAAACGCTGAATTGCTTATTGTAAGTACTGGCGAAAATCAATTTGAAGTAACATTTAGGACAGCTTACGAAGGAATCGTATATGCAGCAATTTACAATATGTTAGGGCAACAATTAGGGGTTCAAACTCTTGAGAAAGTTGGTGATTCTTATAAAGTAAAAATAAATATGTCTGTTGCGAACAGCGGCGTTTATGTATTGAAAGTAGGTGGAACGGATACTACTTCATATAAAACAGGAAGAATTATTGTAAACTAATATTCTTGAAATAATAGAAATGAAAAGAGCGGCTAAATTGCCGCTCTTTTTTATTTTTCAAGGGTTGATATCACCTGGGGTTCTTGTATATTCTGTAGAAGAGCTAAATAAAAGCCATCAAAACCAGATTTGCTAGGAAGTACTTTTTCGTCTTTAGTTAGTGTAAAGAATTTGCCTGCATCCCTTTTCAAGAATGCTTTTATTTGTTTATCATTTTCAGAAGGTAAAATAGAGCAAGTAGCATAAACCATCTGTCCACCCGGTTTTACCATTCGAGAATATGAGTCTAAAATTTCTATTTGTGTTTCTCTAATTTTCTCAATAAACTCAGGCTGTAGTTTCCACTTAGTATCTGGGTTACGCTTTAATACACCTAGGCCAGAACAAGGCGCATCAATTAATAGTTTATCAGCCTTGCCAATTAATTTTTTGACAGCCTTACTTGAATCGATTACTCGTGTTTCAATGTTGTGAATTCCATTTCTTCGAGCTCTTCTTTTTAATTCGTTTAATTTGTTGGCATAAATATCCATAGATATAACCTGACCCTTGTTTTCCATTAGGGATGCTATATGTAAACTTTTTCCGCCTGCACCAGCACAAACATCAATCACGCGCATGCCAGGTTTTGGATCAAGTAATTGGGCTACTTTTTGTGAAGATGCATCTTGAACTTCAAACCAACCATTTTGAAAAGCCTCAGTAGTAAAAACATTAGCTCTTTCAACCAATTTTAAGGCATAAGGATATCCCTTAATTGTTTCAGTCTGAATCTCTGTATCTGCCAATTGAAATTGAACCTGTTCTAAAGTTGCTTTTAATGGATTAACGCGTAAAACTACAGCAGCTTGCTCATTTAAGGCGGCAATCTCTTTATCCCAATTTTTACCTAGTTCTTTTTTGCCAAGTTCGTCTAGCCAATCTGGAATGGATTCCCTCATTTTTCTAATTTTTGAAAGTTCATCGAATTTTCCTTTAATTCGGCGAGTTGGGGTATCTTCAAACTGAGGCCAATCTGGAATCGTAATTCCCTGCAATGTTGCCCAGACGGTAAACATTCTAAATAAATTTCCACGGTCAAAAGGTTCTTTAACTTCGGCAATTTCTGCATATAAACGCTTCCAACGGACAATATCATAGGTTGTTTCAGCAATAAAACTTCTATCGCGAGCGCCCCAGCGCTTGTCTTTTTTCAATGTATCCCTAAGAACCTTGTCCGCTTGCTTCTGTTCATTAAAAATTAAATGAAGAGAATCTATCGTTGCAAATACCAAATTACGGTGTAATTTCATCTATAAAATATTGGATTGCAAAGGTATCATAATACCGATGAATACTTTTGTTACTTTTGACAAAAATTTTTTATGCGAAATTTTCTTATTCTCGTTAGTGTTTTTACAATGGTATCCTGTTGGGACGAAATATCCCCAGATTATAAATCGGTTGTCATAGATCGCGTTTATACGGATAGTTTAAGCATTCGCGCCATTGCCCCGGTGGATGATTCCAGTGTTTGGTTTGCTGCTAATGCGGGTAAGGTTGGACTAATAGATGGGAATATTCCAAAATTAGCTACAATTAAATATCAAGATTCCCTTTTGCACTTCAGATCGATTGCTAGAACCAAAAATGCAATTTTTGTTTTGAGCATTTCAAATCCAGGCGTTTTGTATAAAATTGGAGTCAATGGTAAAGAGGCTTCTAATATTGAAGAAGTATATGTAGAAGAAGGAGAAGATGTTTTTTATGATTCTATTTTATTCTTTAATGACCTTGAAGGAATCGCTATGGGAGATCCTACGGATGGTTGTTTATCCGTCATTAAAACTACTGATGGAGGTAATAATTGGGTGAAAATATCTTGTGAAAAATTACCTAAAGTAGAGAAGGGGGAGACAGCTTTTGCGGCAAGTAACTCAAATATTTCAATTTTTAAAAATCATGTTTGGATAGCGAGTGGAGGGAAGCGTTCTCGCGTTTTTCATTCAAGTGATAAAGGCGAAAGCTGGGAGGTTTTTAACACACCCATAGTTCAAGGTAAAGCAATGACAGGAATTTATAGTATTGCCTTCTATGATGAAAATATAGGAATTGTTTTTGGGGGGGATTGGGATCAAAAAGATTTTAATGAAGGTAATAAGGCCATTACAAAAGATGGTGGAAAAACTTGGAATTTAATAAGTAATGGCAAAGGTCCAGGCTATCGTTCATCGGTAAAATTTGTTCCAGGGAGTCAAGGGCAGGGGATTATTGCGGTTGGATCACCCGGAATATCATACAGTAAAAACCGAGGAGAGAGTTGGATAGAACTATCAACCGAAGGATTTTATGCGATAGAGTTTGTAAATGATAGCGTTGCATTTGCTTCGGGGCAAAATAAAATTTCTAGATTAGTTTTCAAAGAATAAATTAAAAGGTGGATTTCATTTGCAGGAAGGGTCTTTTATATGATTATACTTTATTTCCAGAATTATTACTATTCACTTTCGATTGTAGATACTTACTTAGAATATTTCTTCTCTTTAATAAAATTAATATTTACGTATTTAATCGATGAAAGGTAAAAAAATCGGATAAAACATATAAAATTATTGTTTTGTAGGAAAAATAGTACTATTTTTGATCAACACTACCTAATCAGTGCTTTCTCATAAGCCCCAAATTAAGTAGGAGTACAGAGAGAACGGGCTTAAGCGGGGGCTGGCCCGTTTTTTCAACAAAAGAATTTTTATATAAAATCTACAATAATTGTAGGAAAAAATATACATTTTATATATATAAAATCGATAAAATGCGTATAAAACAGATAAAGTGCAAAACTTATTAGTTTATTAACTTTAAGTTGTGTACATTTGACTCATACTTAACAAACTTATGTTTTTAAGATGTCATTTAGAGCCCCAACTTAGATGACATCGAAATTAAAAAGAGCGGAGCCCCAACCGCTCTTTTTTATTTAAAAGTATTACGCTAACGTTTGCATTTCAACAAGACTATAATACATTCCTTTATTACTAAGAAGTTCAATGTGTGTTCCTTGTTCAACAATTTTACCTTTTGATAGAACAACAATAATATCTGCCTTTTGTATTGTGGAAAGACGATGGGCAATAACAATGGAGGTTCTGTTTTTCATCATATTTTCCAATGCCGTTTGAACTAAGCGCTCACTTTCAGTATCAAGTGCGGAAGTGGCTTCATCAAGTATCATAATAGGTGGATTCTTTAGAACCGCCCTAGCAATACTTAGCCGCTGTTTCTGCCCGCCACTTAATTTATTGCCACTATCACCAATATTTGTGTTTATTCCTAGTGGGAGCGTACTAACGAATTCCCATGCATTAGCTACTTTTAGCGCATCGATAATCTCTTCGTCTGTAGCATTTTCTTTGGCTACTTTCAAATTGTCTTTTATAGTATCATTAAATAAAATTGAGTCTTGAGTGACTAACCCTAAAAGTCCTCTTAAAGATTTCTGAGTCATTTCTTTAATATTCACATTATCTATCTTTATAACACCTTCATCTACATCATAAAAGCGTGTTACAAGATTAGCAATAGTACTCTTCCCGCTACCGCTTTGGCCAACAAGAGCTACGGTGTGGCCTTTAGGTACTTTTAGGGTAAAATTCTTTAATACCCATTCATCTTCATATTTAAATGAAATATTTTCTAGAATTACACTATCAGAAAAGTCCATTTTTACAATTGCATCGGGTGCATCTTTTATTGAAGATTCAGTTTCTAGAATTTCCAGCACTCTTTCAGCAGCCGAATTTCCTTTCTTGACATTATAACTTGCCTTACTAATAGCTTTTGCTGGCGTTAGGATGTTGTATGCCAGACCCATGTAAACAATAAATGCCTCTGGTGGTAAAGTATGTTCTACCAATACCATGGAACCTCCATACCATAATAGTATCGCAATGGTGACTATTCCTAAGAATTCACTCGTCGGGGATGCGAGATTTTGACGATTCAATAAAATATTCGAAAATTTAAAAAAGCGATTGGTAGATTCTTCAAAGCGACTATTGAATATTTTCTCAGCATTAAATCCTTTAATGATTTTGAGGCCACCGAGTGTTTCTTCTAAAATGGACAAGAAATAACCTTGTTCTTTTTGTACCTTATCTGAATGTCTTTTCAAACTTTTTCCAATTCTTGAGATAATAAACCCTGAAATTGGGATGAATATAAATACGAAAAGAGTAAGTTTCGGACTTATTGCCAGCATTGCAATGATTGTGAAAAGAATCATAAGTGGCTCCCTAACTATTAGCTCTAAGATAGAGAGAAAAGAATGCTGAATTTCGAGTACGTCGCTTGTAATACGGGCAATAGTGTCCCCTTTTCGTTTTTCGGAATAAAAGGATACAGGAAGGTCAATCGTTTTTTTATACAAATCATTTCGCAAGTCTTTGAGCACTCCATTTCTAAGAAAGGTGATAAAGAACATCGCCAGATATCCAAAAAGATTCTTCAGTAAAAAGGTTCCTATCACGAGGCCAATCATTAACATTAAAGTATGCATTTCACCAGAAGTTTCAATTTTGAGATTGGTGTAATAATTCACATAGTTTTCGAAAAAATCGCCCAATTTTAATAAACCTTGATATTCTGGTTTTTGTGTAATTTTTTCAGAATTATCAAAAAGAACTTTCAACATTGGCATCAATGACACGAAAGCTAGAGTTCCAAATAATGCATAAAATATGTTCGAAATTATATTTAGCCAAGCATAGCTTTTATATGGAATCGCATAGCGAAGTATTTTTTTGAAGTAATTCATTAGAGGAGGGACTTAGCCCATATTTAAATGTGTAATGATAGCATCTATTTTTTTCTGAAGCATTTCTTCTTTTTCGGCATTCACACTTACATAGAACTTAATTTTTGGTTCTGTACCACTTGGCCGAGCAGCAATTTTACTACCATCTTCTGTATAATAAATAAGTACATTTGACGAAGGAATATTTAATTTTTCAGTCGTCCCAGCAAGTACATTTTTAGCCGTATCGTTTGAATAATCTTCAATACGGATAACCTTACTTCCTGCAATAGCAATGTGTGGATTTTCCCTAAGATTTTTCATTATTTCTGAAATCTCTTCCGTACCTTTTTTACCTTTTTTAACTATTGAAATAAGATGTTCTTTATAATATCCAATTTCTTCATAAATCTTCTGAAGGTATTCATACATGCTACTTCCATTGGCTTTTTGTTGAGCAGCTATCTCACATGCCAATAATGTGGCGGTTACAGCATCCTTATCTCGCACAAAATCACCTACCATATAGCCGAAACTCTCTTCTCCACCCCCAATAAACTGAAGTTCAGGAAAGTCTTTCACCATCTTCGCAATCCACTTAAATCCAGTTAAGCCCTCCATGTAAATCACGCCAAAGTGTTTGGCAATATTCTGTATCAAGGGAGTTGAAACAATAGTAGAGGCTATAAATTGATTTCCGTTGAGTTTATTTTGATTCTTCCATTGTTCTAATAGAAAATAGGTTTTAATAGCCATGGCCTGATTTCCATTAAGCAATATCAAATTTCCTATAGAATTTCGAACTGCAATACCTAATCGATCACAGTCGGGATCTGTACCTATAACAATATCCGCATCTATTTTGTTTGCAAGCTCTAATGCCATTTTAAGAGCTTCAGGCTCTTCCGGATTAGGAGATTTAACAGTGGGAAAATCACCATCAGGGACGGCTTGCTCTGCAACTAAGTGAACATCTTTATAACCGGCTTGTTCTAAAACCTTAGGGACTATTGTTATTGATGTTCCGTGTAAAGAAGTAAAAACAATTTTTAAATTGTCTTTAGCGCTTCTTTCAGTGTTGAAAGATCCATTTTTAACTGCGGCGTCCGAAAATGCATTGTCTACTTCGGTGTCAATTAATGAAATAAGTGATTCATTAGCTTCAAATTTTATATCGGTATATTTCAATGAGTTAATTTCTGCGATAATTTCTTCGTCTTGAGGAGGAACCAGTTGTCCTCCATCTTCCCAATAAACTTTATAGCCATTATATTCAGGCGGGTTATGGGATGCTGTGAGTACAATTCCACATTGACATCCTAAGTGTCTCACTGCAAAAGACAATTCTGGGGTTGGGCGTAATTCAGAAAATAAATAAACTTTAATTCCATTTGACGAAAATACATCGGCAACTACTTTTGCTAACTCTTTACTATTGTGCCTACAATCATACGCAATAGCTACTTTTTTTAAGGTTGTTGGAAATTGCTTTCTTAGATAGTTGCAAAGACCTTGAGTATTTTTACCTAATGTATATTTATTAATGCGATTGTCACCAACACCCATAATACCGCGCATTCCGCCTGTTCCAAAGTCGAGATTTTTATAAAAACTGTCTTCCAGACCCTCAGGATCATGTGCAATCATCTCCTTTATAGCTTGTTGAGTGTTATTGTCGAAAAATGGGGTGAGCCATTTGTTGAGACGTTCTAAAATTTTAGGATCTACATAAATCATATTTGCAAAAGGGATAAGGTTATTATCTATGAATTAATACAAAAATAGCTAAACTTCTGGTTATGGTTAAACCATAACTGGTAGATACAGAATGTATAGCTACTTATACTTGAAATACTCATTATAGGTTATATGTTATTCTTACTATTTTTGAGATGATTATAAAGAAGTTAAATTTAAATGATTCTTAATAATGTAGTTTATTGAATCCTTTTTACTTCTTAGAATTAGTTCTCCTAAAAATCCCGCAAGAAATAATTGTGATCCTAAAATCATTGCTGTTAGTGCAATGTAAAACTGAGGTCTTTCAGTAATCAATCTCCCTTCTGGATTTATAAATAACTTGTCAATTCCCAAGTATAATGCAAAACAAAAACCTACAAATAGAGTAATGGCGCCCCATGCACCAAATAAATGCATAGGTCTTTTTCCGAAACGCGATAAAAACCAAATTGTAATAAGGTCTAGAAAACCACGAACAAAACGTTCTGCTCCAAACTTGGTCGTTCCATATTTTCGAGCTTGATGTTTGACCACTTTTTCACCAATATTGTAAAAGCCAGCATTCTTGGCGAGCACAGGTATATAGCGGTGCATTTCTCCTGTAACTTCTATACTTTTTATAACATCCTTTTTATAAGCCTTTAAGCCACAATTAAAGTCGTGCAGTTTTACTCCTGATGTTTTTCGAGCAGCAAAATTGAATAACTTTGAAGGTAAATTTTTACCAATAATTGAATCGAAACGTTTCTTTTTCCATCCCGATACAAGATCGTAACCCTCTTTTGTGATCATATTATAAAGCTCTGAAATCTCTTCGGGATTGTCTTGTAAGTCGGCATCCATAGTTATGATAACATCGCCTTGGGCCAAAGAAAAACCTGCGTGAAGCGCTTGAGACTTTCCAAAGTTCTTTAGAAACTGTATTCCTTTTACCTCTGGATGAGTTGTAGATAGTTTTTCAATTAGCTTCCATGAACCATCGGTACTTCCGTCATCAATAAAAATTAATTCATATAAAAAACCATTGGTTTGCATTTCCTTTGCAATCCAATGGTATAATTCGCTTATTGATTCTTCTTCATTGAGAAGAGGAATGACAACGGAAATATTCATTTAGTTTCTTATAAGTGTTCAGGTCTATTTTGCTTCATTATAAGACCAGTAATTAGGGAAATGATAAATCCAAAGAAAAGTGATGCAATAATACCAATAGCCATAAGTATTCCTGGGCTCATCATTTTTTCAGTAATACCTAGTGCCATTTCCATTTGCTCTTCGGTCATTTCTGGATTTTGATCTAGCATTTTTACACGAGATGCCTCCATCATATTAACTGCGAATTCCGGCTCGATGACAGTGACAAAAAGATAGGAAAAAATAGAGCCTATGAGTCCTGCCACCAGTGCAATTGCTAATCCGGTTTTAAGTGATTCCCCTAAAGATAAGAATCCCTCATTATCGTTTTTGAAGGCTTTCAGGCCATAAACGATACAAACTGTCATAATTATAAAATTCAATAAGGTTTGCCACCAAGGTTGGTCATAGGTCATGCCCATAACGTAAACAATAACGGATAGCACTATTGTTGAAAGAGCTAAAAGCAGTCCATAATTTAGAGCGATTTTCTTTACAGAAGCGGTTTGTGTTTCCATGCTTGAAGTTTTTTGTTAGGATTCTTAGTTAACAAATATAACAAAAGGATATAGAATATCTATACACGATAAGTGAAACAAAAGCGATATTGGCCTAAGTTTCTTTTATACCAAATTGGTTTAATGGGATATTTTTAAAAAAATAAAATAATCTATTGCAGGATTGTAATTATTGCTTAAATTTGCACGCTCAATCCTAGAACTATGGGAGAGACATATAAAAGATAAAACGATGAAAAAAGGAATCCATCCTGAAAATTATAGATTAGTAGCATTTAAGGACATGTCGAACGAAGATGTTTTTGTTACTAAATCTACTGCAGACACAAAGGAAACAATAGAAGTTGATGGCGTTAGTTATCCTTTAGTAAAAATGGAGATATCAAGAACATCTCATCCTTTCTATACTGGAAAATCTAAACTTATAGATACTGCCGGACGTATAGATAAGTTCAAAACAAAATACGCAAAATTCAAAAAAGAAGAATCTCCTGTTAAAAAACAAGATGAAGAATAGTATTTTTGCATAGAACACATAAAAAAAGCCTTCGATTTTTCGAAGGCTTTTTTTATGTGTTCTCCTATTCAACCAAAAGTTCTTTAGTATATTTACTCATTACAGAATTTCGAATATATTTTTATGAATTACATTCTTTTCGACGGAACCGTACGTGATCAGTTATTACCCTTTACTTTTACTCGCCCAGTGGCTGATATACTCATTGGAATTTTGACCATTCGTGAAAAATGGGAATTAATGCTTGGGTCTACCACAACCACCATAACAGAAGATTACTTAACTGATAAGTATCCAATGGTAGAGCTTGACAACAATGTTTTGATTAATGCTTCTTTTCTTCCAACCGAGAAATTGGTGGAAATGATAAAGAGTCTTTCAGAAGATCAAGCTATTTTTTATAGAGAGGAACCAGTTGCATTTTTTTCGTCTGAAAATCAGATAATAGATTTCGAGAGTTTTAGAATTACACAATATTCTGATGAAGACGTTTTTCGAATCGAACATACTTGGGATATTTTCTCAAAGAACCACAAGGCCATTCAAAGTGACTTCAATTTAATCACACAAGGTAGAAAATCAGAGCCTATTCCTGAAATGACAGTGGCATTCAACAAGGAAAATATTTTTATCGAAGAAGGGGCTAAACTTCCGTTGTGCTCTTTGAATGCAACCGATGGGCCGATTTATATTGGTAAAAATACTGAAATAATGGAAGGTTGTATGATACGTGGACCCTTTGCAATTCGCGAAGGCTCCGTTGTTAAGATGGGTGCTAAAATATATGGAGGCACTACTATTGGACCTTACTGTAAAGTAGGTGGAGAGGTTAATAATTCTGTTATGTTTGCGTATTCGAACAAGGGGCATGATGGGTTTTTAGGAAACTCGGTATTGGGTGAATGGTGCAATCTTGGAGCCGATACTAATAACTCGAATTTAAAAAATAATTATGCAGAGGTGCGACTTTGGGATTATGAAACTGAAAGTTTCGCTAGAACTGGTTTGCAATTTTGCGGGTTGATGATGGGAGATCACAGTAAATGTAGTATTAATACTATGTTTAATACAGGTACGGTAGTAGGAGTTAGTGCTAATATCTTCGGAAGCGGTTTTCCTCGTAATTTTGTGCCTAGCTTTAGTTGGGGGGGAAGTGCCGGAATGACTACCTTTTTAACTAAAAAAGCATTTGAAGTTTGTGAAGTAGTAATGGCCCGTCGTAATATCGAATTCACCGAAATTGACGCTAAAATTTTGGAACATGTCTTCGAGGAAACTGCCAGATGGCGCAGAAGCTAGTATAAAACTATTTTTGTTTCCGTAGCACAAGATAAAGACCAAATCCTTATGAGTATCATAGATGTCTTTAAATGTCATGGACTTATTTTGATTTTTTAACCCGTTTTAAAATGAGGAAATTCTGCGGATTAATAGCTAAACCAGTCACTTTTTTATTTACAAAACGAACCGCCATATCATAATATAAAGGAACAATTGATGCATCATTTATTATCATAGAATCCATTTTAGTGTATAAAAATTTGCGGTCATCAATGTTCGAAATACTTTGTGCTTCTTTATATAAACTATCGTAAACCAAGTTTTTATAGTGAGTATAGTTTGGGCCATTAGGGGTAAAATTTGGACTATAAAATAAGGAAAGATAATTTTCGGCATCAGGATAGTCTGCGACCCAACTGGCGCGAAAAATTTCCAATTCCCCACTAGACTTCATTTGGCGAAGGGTAGAAGGAGGCATTACATCTATTGTAACGGCAATCCCTATTTTTTCCAATTCTCGTTGGATAAACTCGCACAAGTCTAGGTATTGGCTGTTGGTGCCAATATTTATCTGTGGTTCGTTGTCGCCGGTTTCATTTTTATATTGTTCAACAAGTTCTCTTGCATGTTCAGGTTGATAATCAAAGCCGTCAATGTTATTGAAACCGGGTAAGCCTTTTGGAATAAATCCATTCACCGCGGGTATTCCCATACCATTTCGAAGGTAAGTTACCATTTTAACTCGATCAAAACCATAATTAATCGCCTGTCGCAAGACTTTCGATTTGATTTCAGGAGAATTAGTTTCCATGAAAAATCCCAAATATTCTGTATTTAAATAGGGTCCGGTGATTAGTTTTAATTGGTTCGAGTGTTTTTCTTGTAACTGGCCACTGGTGGTAACTAATTCATCTTTATATGAACTATCCAAGCCACTAATGAAATCAATTTTGCCTTGAATTAACTGTAGAAACTCACTCTGCTTATCTGGAAGAAATGTAATTGCAACAGCTTCAAGATATGGAAGTTGATTCCCATCATTATCTTTTTCGAAATAGATAGGGTTTTTCCGAAGAACTAATTTAACATTCTCTTCCCAAAGCTTAAATTGAAATGGACCCGTGCCTACAGGATTTCTTCTAAACGTATTACCATAAAATATAACGGCTTCCTTGGGTACAACCGAACAATATCGCATGGTTAGTAGCCCTAAAAATGGTGGAAAAGGTTGTTTTAATTGAATACAAAATGTAGTGTCATTTTCGGCTTGATATGACTGTACATTTTGAAGTACCCAACTACCCGAAGAAGCTACTTTTTCATCAATTAAACGATCAAAGCTATAGACAAAATCAGAAGCTATTACTAGACGAGTCGAGTCTTGACCTCCTTTTGCCTCAAAAGCCTTGTCTTTATGAAAATAGACATCGTTTCTTAAAATAAAAGTATATGTATTGGTACTATCATTTATGGACCAACTTTTCGCAATATCTGGTCTAATATTTAAGGAATCATCTAGTTGAATTAAACCATTGTATAATTGGTTTGCTGGCCAAATACTTTGTGGGTTTCTCGCAAATGCTGGATCTAGGGTAGGAATATTGCTGTGTTCATTGTATCTGAAAACCAAGTGGTTCCGATCTTCATTTGTATCATTTATGCAAGATACAAGAAAAATTAGAAAGCAAAATACTGACAGTGAGTTGATTAATGCTTTGATTCGATGTGCCATAGGTTTTCAGGAACCAATTATAGTTCGTATTTTTGCAATCACATTGCCAAAAATACGAGAATGAACGCTACAAAAAAAGTCGCATTTTATACTTTAGGTTGTAAACTCAATTTTAGTGAGACTTCTACAATTGCCCGCAATTTTGGTAATGAGGGTTTTGAAAGGGTAGATTTTGCTGAAAAGGCCGACATTTATGTGATTAATACTTGTAGTGTGACTGAAAATGCGGATAAGCGTTTCAGGACTATCGTAAAACAAGCACAAAGGATTAATCCTTTAGCTTTTATTGCAGCAATTGGATGCTATGCTCAATTAAAACCTCAGGAATTGGCTGACGTAAATGGTGTAGATTTAGTTTTGGGAGCGACAGAAAAATTCAAAATCACCAATTATCTAAATGATTTATCCAAAAATGATTTTGGAAAAATTTACTCATGTGAAATAGAAGATGCAGACTTTTATGTTGGTTCTTATTCTATTGGTGATCGCACTCGTGCTTTTTTGAAAGTACAAGATGGATGTGATTATAAATGTACGTTTTGTACTATTCCGTTAGCAAGAGGAATTTCAAGAAGTGATACTTTGAAAAATGTACTACACAATGCCGAGGAAATTTCGAAGCAAGATATTAAAGAAATTGTTTTAACAGGTGTTAATATTGGTGATTATGGAAAGGGAGAGCATGGAAACAAAGGACATGAGCATACTTTTTTGGATTTGGTTAAGGCGTTGGATGAAGTCCCAGGGATTGAAAGATTACGAATTTCTTCCATCGAACCCAATCTATTAAAGAATGAAACTATCGAATTTGTTTCGAAATCTAAATGTTTTGTGCCTCATTTTCATATCCCTTTGCAAAGTGGTAGTAATGATATATTAAAGTTAATGCGTCGTCGCTATAATCGCGAATTATATCAAGAACGAGTTGCAAAAATTAGAAAAAAAATGCCTCATGCATGTATAGGTGTGGATGTTATTGTTGGTTTTCCTGGCGAAACGGAAGATCATTTTTTAGAGACCTATAAATTCTTAAATGAAATGGAGTTATCTTATTTGCATGTTTTCACTTATTCCGAACGTGATAATACTCCAGCAATTTTAATGGATGGAGTTGTTTCGGAAAATATGCGGAACAAACGTAGTAAGATGCTAAGAGGATTGTCCGTTAAAAAGCGACGTGCTTTTTATGAAAGTCAGTTGGGGAGTACTCGAACAGTATTATTTGAGGCAGAAAATAGAAATGGGTACATTCAAGGATTTACCGAGAATTACGTAAAGGTAAAAGCCCCTTGGAATCCAGAATTAGTAAACACTTTACATAGTATCAAGCTAACAAATATAGATGAAGACGGCTTGGTACGATTCGATTTTGTTGAAGTCTTAGTTTGACATTCCATTCAACTTTTGCCAAAGACAATACTGTGTCGTTTTAGGCATACATTCCTAAATTTAACAATGTAGAATAACAAAGAATAAAAACCTTTGAAAATCGAATTTAAATATTAATTCCTACAGGGAGTAATCCCTTATATTTCCTTCGATTACTTCTCAGAAAACTAGCAACTTCAGGACTAGTAGGTACAAGGCTTATATTTCGTCCGCTGATTTCTTCAAAAACTGCCTTTATAAAAATATTTCTAAAGCCTTGCTCTTCCATTTCTTCAGGCATCTCATATTTGGTAAGAAAAATTTTGCGATCCTGAAGCGCATATTCAATACGCGCCATATTATCGCCCACTTCCAGTTCGAACTGTCTCAAAAATTCATTGTCGGTAATTTCTACATCTTCAATCATAGGAGGGAATTTAATTATGTTTGTTCATTAAGCGAGATATTTTTATTATACAGCTAATTAAAATATTCTTACTATTTATAATTATCAATAAGTCGCCTTTGACCTTTAATCTATTATAGTGAAATAAAATAAAATGTATAAGAGTTACTACAATATATGTTATTCTGCAGGCTTAAATCTGTGGCGGTGACATCGGAATAAGGATATAAAATCTTCTTCATAAGTAAATGAATCAATTACTTTAAGATATTTTTATCTTTCTATTGTAAATTTACGAATAATCTTAATATGAATGGTGAGTATATTGATGATCCTATAATTAAATCTATGAGTTACGAAAAAGTGCATGTTTATTTTGTTCCTGGTTTAGCAGCAGGAAAGGAGATTTTTCGCAATATAGCTCTTCCAAATAGTCATTATGAAATTCACATACTGGAATGGTTAATTCCTGAAAAAAAGGAGACCTTAGCTAATTATTCCAGCCGAATGGCACTGGGAGTTTCACATTCAAACGCGGTACTTGTTGGAGTCTCTTTTGGCGGTGTGGTTGCCCAAGAGATGAATGCCTATTTAAACCTTAAAAAGCTAATAATTATTTCGAGCGTGAAGTCCAATAATGAGTTCCCTAAACGATTTACAATCGCAAAAAAAACATTTGCTTATAAATTAGTACCAACTCGGTTAATTTTAAGTTCTGACGATTTAACCAAATTTGCCTTGGGTCGTAAAACCTTTAAGCGGCTAAAACTTTATCAAGAATTTCTTAATGTTCGTGATAAGCGATATCTAGATTGGGCTATCGAAAATTTAATTAATTGGAATCGTACAAAAGAAATTGACGGAATATATCATTTACATGGGGATAAAGACGTTGTATTTCCTATTAAGAACATTCGAAACGCCATATTGATTGAAGGTGGAACACATATTATGTTATTGAATCGGGGTAGCGAAATTTCAAGAAGACTAGTTGATATAATTGATAATAACTAGTCGTTTTCGCATTCAAGTGCCCTTGTTTATTATTTATATTTATTGAAAAATTTTAATGTTATGAATATCATATCGAAAATAGGAATAGCCTTCGCCTTTTTAGGCGTTTGTGGATTATTTATAAATGCAGTACAAGATGGATCCACTGATGAATCAATGGAAAAGAAATTAATTAATAATTATAATGTTTATCCGTTGCCAATACCAGATTCTATGGATTTTGCAGGTGAATCAGTGCCTTTGAATAATCCAGATATTCGAGAACGTCTGGATAGAGAATTATTAGTAAATACCTACTGGCAGTCTAATATGTTTTTGATCATAAAAAGAGCAAATAAATATTTTCCTGTGATTGAACCTTTATTGGCAAAGTATGGCCTGCCAGATGATTTTAAGTATTTGGCAGTTGCTGAAAGTGGTTTGGATAATGTAAAATCATCTGCTGGAGCCGCCGGAATGTGGCAATTTTTGAAAGGTACAGGTAAAGAGTATGGCTTAGAAATAAACGATTACGTAGACGAGCGTTATAATCTAGAAATGGCGACGAAGGTAGCAGCTGAGTATTTAATTAAATCTAAAGAACGTTTCGGCAATTGGACGACGGCAGCGGCAGCTTATAATGCAGGAAATGCTGGAGTCAATAAGCAAATTGAAAGACAAGATGTGAAGGATTACTACGATTTATTACTAAATGATGAAACGAGTAGATATATTTTTAGAATACTGGCCTTTAAGGAGATTTTGAGTAATCCCCAGAAATATGGATTCAATTATAGAGAAAAAGACTTGTATACACGGATACCAACATACAAGGTAAAGGTAAATTATCCTGTAATAGATTTTACAAAGTTTGCCAAAGAGAATGGCATCAATTATAAAATATTGAAAATACATAATCCTTGGTTGCGAGATACATTCTTGAATAATTCTACNGCAAAAGAATANCTTATTGAAATTCCTGAGAATGGATATTATACGGCTGGACAGTAAATATTGAATATGAATATAACAATGATAATTTACTTATTGATTATTGGCCTTGTTGCTGGAATTTTAAGTGGTTTTATGGGAATTGGGGGTGGTATTGTAATGATACCATTGATGATTCTATTTTTAGGATACAATCAATATGAGGCACAAGGAATGAGTCTAGCCGTTCTTGCAGTACCGGTTACGTTCTTGGCTGCGTATACATATCATACTTCAGGAAATCCGATTAATTGGAGGTATGCTGCTGTTATCGCTCTGTTTTTTGTGGTAGGTGGGTTTATAGGATCAAAAATTTCCCTTTCAATACCCCAAAATGTACTTAAAAAAATATTTGCCTTGATATTAGTTTTTGTGGCCGTTAAGATGTTTTTTTCTAAATAAAATTTGCTTTAAGTAGAGTATAATTGCTTCCCTAACATTTGATAGTGTTGTAAGACTAAATTATTTTTTTCAGAATATAAGTAAGTAAATATTGGTCTAACTATAACTAATTTATGAGGTGATTATCTATATATTATTAATCAACCTATTCTTTTTTTAATAGGGCTACTCCACTCATATAGCTTTGATAGTTTAAATTATATGAATTTGAGTAATCTTCGTCATAATGGTCTAAATGATTTCTTCGAACGTCCAAAATCTGTTTTTCGTTATTAATTAAAAAAGAGGTTGGAAATCCAACACTATGCTTCATTATTTTAATGGTGAAATCATTTTTGTTCTCCTTTTCGTCAACAAATAAGACATGAATACGTTTGCTATATTTATTTTTGAATCTTCGGACTTTCTTTTTTGAACCCCAAAAAAGAACAACAAAGTCAATTTCATTATAATATGCTTCCGCAATATCATTAAATGCAGGAATTTCAGCAACGCTTGGAACACACCAAGATGCATAAGTTATAAGATAAGTTGGCTTTTCAAATTTATAAAGATCAATTTTTTTGCCAGAAAATTTACGTACTTTAAAGTTGTCGAGAAGGGTCCCGTTTACAACATTTTCAATAAGGGAATCAAATAAAAACTGGGCTCGTTCTTCATCCTTAGATTGATAGGCCCTTATCGATTCTCTTCTGTATTTCCGTATATTCTTTTCTATTGCTTTTGAAAATAGGGGTTTTGACTCATATTCCTGAGAAATCGAGTGAAAGCTAATAAATATGAAGAGAATAAAAAGTAATTTACCCATCAACCTTCTTAGATTTGGCTTGGATAAATGTAGAAAGTCTTAAGGAATTATTACTGTAAAAAGAGAAAAATTAAGAAAAATGGAAGAATTCCTTCATGAAAAAATGATGTAATGTTCTAAAAAACAAAAAGTTACTATCTTGATCTGCCTCCTCGTCCACCATGACCACCACCAAATTGTTGTCGCGGCTGACCAACACGCTTCATCTGTTCCTTCATCATCTTAATTTGTTCTTCCAACATATTATGCTTGTCAAGTTTTTTAGCTTCAGTAAGAAGTGTTTCAGCTTCTCTCTTTCTGTTTTTTGTCATTGCAATTCCAGCAAGGTTTAACTTGGTCATTGCCATATCAGCATCCATTGATAAGCCCAGTTCTACGGCTTTTTTGAAATATTTTTCTGCCTCATTCATATTAGTTTGAGAAACCATAAGTCCGTTAAGATAGTTGTAGTATCCTTGCTGTTTAGTAACAAGTGAGGATTCTGGTTTATTTATTCTATCCAACCACTTTTTGGCTCCGGGAAAATCTTGTTTTCGTAAACGAAGAAAGGCAAGAAGGATTATTTCATTTTTAAAATACAGAAAAATGAATATAGTAGAAAAGAGGATTAGCATTATACCATTTCCTATATTGGTTTCTGTAAATTGCCATATAGCCAGGAGGACAATTAAACCAGTTAAAATTAATTTGATATTTCTATGGAACATAAATTCATTTTTTTTTGTGGAATCAAAGGTACTAAAAACATTCAAAAATATTTTATGTTTTCCATTTGGGAAAGTGAAAAATGATTGTATATTTGCACCCGACTTTTGAGGCAGTATATTCAGAAGTAACACGAACAGAATTCATAGAAGATAAAGGATATTATAATGAGCAAAAGAACATTTCAGCCATCAAAGAGAAAGAGAAGAAACAAGCACGGTTTTAGAGAGCGCATGGCATCTGTGAGCGGTAGAAAGGTACTTGCAGCTCGTAGAGCAAAAGGAAGAAAGAAAATTTCTGTATCTTCTGAAACTCGTCATAAAAAATAATGTTGATAAGTTATACATAAAAGGTGTTGTTTTTAAAACAACACCTTTTTTTTATACCTACACGCGTCGTAAATTTAACGCACTGAAAAAAAATCTTACAAATGCCAAAAAATACCTCTTTAAAATCTGTTTTAATTATTGGCTCAGGGCCTATTATTATTGGCCAAGCCTGCGAATTTGACTATTCTGGTTCGCAAGCACTTAGATCACTTCGAGAAGATAATATCGAGACTGTTTTAATCAATTCGAACCCGGCTACAATTATGACAGACCCTTCCATGGCTGATCATATTTATTTGTTACCACTTACAACTAAATCTATTGTTAAAATATTAAAAGAGCATCCTCAAATTGATGCCGTACTTCCCACTATGGGTGGTCAAACTGCTTTAAATCTTTGTATAGAAGCAGATGAGAAGGGTATTTGGAAAGATTTTAATGTAGAAATTATAGGGGTTGATATTGCTGCGATTAATATAACTGAAGACAGAGATCAGTTTAAGAATTTAATGATTAAAATTGGGATACCCGTTGCCCCAGCGAAAATTGCCAATTCTTATTTAAAAGGAAAAGAAATTGCTCAAGAATTTGGATTTCCCTTAGTAATACGACCTTCTTTTACTCTTGGTGGTACAGGGGCATCGTTCGTTCATACTGAAAAAGATTTCGATTCTCTTCTTATATATGGACTGGAGGCTTCACCCATACATGAAGTACTCATTGATAAAGCACTTGTAGGATGGAAGGAATATGAATTAGAGCTACTTCGAGATAAAAATGACAATGTCGTTATTATTTGTACAATAGAAAATATGGATCCCATGGGAATTCATACCGGAGATTCAATTACCGTTGCACCTGCAATGACTTTGAGCGATACATGTTATCAACGCATGAGAGATATGGCGATTAAGATGATGCGAAGTATTGGTGATTTTGCAGGAGGCTGTAATGTCCAATTTGCAGTAAGCCCAGATGAAAATGAAGATATTATCGCAATTGAAATTAATCCTAGAGTTTCTCGTTCATCGGCATTAGCTTCCAAAGCTACAGGATATCCGATTGCAAAGATTGCTGCGAAATTGGCTATTGGTTATAATCTTGATGAATTGAATAATCAGATTACAAAATCTACCTCTGCATTATTTGAACCAACTTTGGATTATGTTATTGTAAAAATACCCCGTTGGAATTTTGATAAATTTGAAGGATCTGAAAGGACTATTGGCTTGCAAATGAAGTCTGTTGGTGAAGTAATGGGGATTGGTCGATCTTTTCAAGAAGCTCTACATAAAGCCACTCAATCGCTAGAAATAAAGCGTAATGGACTCGGAGCTGATGGGAAGAGTTATACCGATTATCAGGAAATTCTGGATAAATTAAAATATGCCAGCTGGGATAGAGTATTTGTGATTTACGATGCAATTCAGATTGGAATCCCCCTAAGCAGAATTCATGAGATTACAAAAATTGATATGTGGTTCCTTCGTCAATACGAGGAGTTATATATGCTTGAAAAGGAGATTTCAAGGTTTACTTTAGAGACCCTTCCAAGAGAGTTATTGTTGGAAGCTAAGCAGAAAGGATACGGAGATAGACAAATAGCTCACATGCTTAAATGT
>BS_KBA_SWE02_21mDRAFT_10000011_pt1 | contig 74886 bp, 56 predicted proteins | sample BalSeasSWE02_21m_FD_9196 | JGI IMG/M metagenome (IMG submission 9196)
AAATTAATTTCAAAAACGTTTTTAAATACATCCACAGTCGTGGTTACAATGGGATATTAGGGATGGAACATGGAAATTCAATTGAAGGAAAGGAAGGTGAGCAGCGTGTTATTGATGCATACAAAGAATCCGATGATTTTTTATAGACCATCGGATTCTTATAATTAAGATTGAAATTATTCTACAATAAATTTACCTTTCATCATTCCTGAGTGTCCTGGAAAACTGCAAATAAAGTCATATATCCCTGCAGGAGGAGCGGTAAAACTAATTGAAGTAGATTGACCACCGCTAAGCATTTTAGTGTGGACTATTATATCTTTCCCATCATTTGGAATCCAATCCATAGCTTCTCCAACGTTTGCCGCTTCAATAGAAAAGGCGGGTATTTCGGTTCCTATTTTCAACAGCACAAAGTTATGCCCCATAATTTTTAAGTCTAATTTGCCTATATGACGTAAGGTAAGATTAACATCTTGACCAGCCTTGACTTTAATTTCTTTTACACTATACTGCATTAAATCGTTGCCAGTAAGTCCAATATTCACCACATTACTATTAGATTCTTTCTGGATTTCAGTGGCCCTAATCTTGATCGACTCTTTTTCTTCCTTTTTCTCATTACCACAATTAACAAATAACAAAAAAGCGGTAAAAATGAGAGTGTTTTTGATAAGTTTCATATTTTTTATAATTCTGAGTTTAAAAATTCTAGGGCTCTAATTTCACTATAATGTATTTTATTTGATATATGAAACCCAACATGTCCCCCATATTTTGGGGATTCAAGATAGATATTTTTTGATTGCGAAGCAAACGAGAACGGATAACACTCATGGGATAGAAAACTATCATTTTTTGCGTTTAAGATTAAAACAGGAATCTTAATAGTAGGTAAAAACTGAAGACCGCTACTTTTTTCGTAATAGTCATATGCGTTCTTAAAACCATGTGAAGGGGCCGTATATATATTGTCAAAATCAAGTAAAGTCTTTATTTTATTGTAGTCGGCAAGATTCATGTTTTCTGGAAAATGAGACATTTTTCTTTTGTATTTTTTTTTTAAATCGGTAACAAAAACAAAGTTATAAATCCAATTTTCTGGCTTCAATAGTGCTTCTAGAGAGCCTTTAAGATTTAAGGGTGCTGAAATAGCGACGCATTTTTTTATTTGTTTAGGAATTGAAGTTTGCTCTCCAAGATATTTAACGACTAAATTCCCACCTAGGCTAAATCCTATGAGTGAAATTTCTGTGTACTTATCTTTTTTTAGAATAAAATCAATTAATGCTTCAAGATCATAAGTCCTCCCAGAATTGTACGATAGATACAGTAAATTTTCCTGTCCGCTGCATCCTCTATGGTTCATCGCAGCCACGTCCCAGCCATTTTCTGTTAAAACTTTCCCCTGACCTTTCATATAAACTCTTTGTGCGTTTCCCTCAAGACCGTGAAGAAGAATGACAACTTTTTTGCTTTTTTTTTCAGAATAAGACCAGTCGATATCTACAAAATCTTTATCGGGAAGGAACAGTCGTTCACGTATTTGTAGCAGTTTAGGAATGGGTCTTAATTTGGCCGAATACATAGTCGAAAAGTGACCATTCTTGAAAGGGAAAACTGGATGATGGCTACTTTTTATAAGGGGCATTTTTTATTTGAAAAGATTATCAAAAACTTTTGGAAAAATATTACCGACTTCAAAAGTAATCCAAATTTAGGCAATATTTATTTGTACATAAGTGATTTTTAAATACGCTAGAGACACCATAAAACCTATCATAGATAATATATTTAAGATTTAATCTACCTTAAATAGGTTGTTTTGGTCTTCTAGTTGAGAGAAAAACGCTTAAAAAAATGAGCGATGCAGCGCCTATTCTTACAGGCGTAAGTTTATCTACGCCTAAAATGATTGCAAAAAAAGCGGCAATAAGAGGTTGCAAATAAATGAATGCACCTATAGTTGAAGGGCTCAATTGTTTTAGGGCGTAAATATTACATAGGTACGTGATCACCGTTGTTGCTATTATTACAAAAGCGAGTTTCGAAATAGAATCGAGTGAAAGTTGCATCCAAGATACTTCTATAAATTCGGAAAGTCCAATTGGAAGATTCATCAAAAAGGAGAAAAGAAAAAATAGCTTCAATAGAGTGATAGAATGGTACTTTAAAACCAAAGGCTTTACCATAATCAGATAAATTGAATAGGATGAGGCATTAATGATGAAGAGCATGTTTCCTAATGGAATATTGGGTGCGTTGGTTTGAGTTTTTGTTCCGAAGATAATTAATGTTGAGGCACCTATAAGCCCTATACCAATTCCAATCGATTTTAGCCAAGATATTTTTTCTTTTAAGAAGACTGCCGATAATATCAATAATAGAACCGGTGCTAAAGTGATCATTACTGAGCTGTTTATTGGTGTAGAAAGACTCAAACCCTTGAAAAAGGCCAACATATTAAGTAGCATTCCAAAAAAAGCACAAGCAATAATACGAAGCCAATCTTTATTGTCAATTTTTTCAGAAGGATAAAGCAGACTAATAAACCAGAAGATTATAGTCGCTCCCAAAACGCGCAAAAGAATAAATCCGTAGGGAGCTATTACATCTGGCATAAGTCCTTTGGCTATGGTATGATTTAGACCATAAATAGTACTTGCCAGTGTAGCGGCTAGTAACGCAAGGATTCGTCCCTTCATTCTTTAGTCATTGATCGATTTTTTAATATCTTCTATCATTTTTCGACTATTGCCAATAAAAATTTCACTGTTATTGATAATTACTGGACGTTTTAAGAATGTATAATGCTCTAGAATAAGGTTTTTAAAGTCACGTTCTTGTAGTTTCTCATCTTTTAAATTGCGCTCTTTATATAATTTGGCTCTCTTACTAAAAAGAGATTCGTAACTACCAGACAATGTAAACATTTCTTCAAGCTCTTTTACCGTAATCTCTTGATTCTTTATGTCTTGCTTTATGAAATTTTCAGGAAGATTAACTTCTTTTAAAATTTTCTTGCAAGTATCGCAGCTGCCTAGCAAATATACTTTTCGCATTTATTTTATTTTTAAAAAAGGATTAGCTTCTTCCCTGAAAATTTCGAACTGAATTGGGCCATCCGCATAACTTGCGATATCGTATTGATTGTAAATAAACAATAGCTTATCATCTGTAAATCCAACATTTTCAGGTAGATAAAAAATATCGTTTTCAAACCAAAAGCCGGTTGAATTTATAGTGTCGTCTGGGGCTATGTTATGGATCTTGCGAAATTTTTCTTCCACGAAAGCGGTAAAATCCTCGCTATTTGTTAGTAGTGATTCAAATGGAATTTCGATACCAGTTTTTGGATCAATATTCAGAAAGCTGATTTTTTCATATCCATGTGCCCCGCCAGTATAAAAATATTGACTCAATTCGATGGAAATAATACTGGCCGAATGCGAAAGTAGTTCTATATTAATTTCAGCAACATATTTGGAAGACATATCTGGAAATTCTAGGATATCATTTTGATATGTCGTAACAAATTGATTGGCAGCTTCTTCTAATGTTTTTGAAGAAGATATACTATCGATACTAAAGTTAAGGGCATTTATAATTGTCGCATTTATTTGTGTATTAATATTTTCTGAAATATCTTTTTCTCCTAAAGCTAAGATGTAATTTAAAGTAATTTCGGGGCAAGCCGCAGTTTTACAAATCTCTAAAGATTTTTCAGTAATTGTTTCGGAAGAAAAAGTTAAGGGCAACTCTTCTTTACAACTAAGTAACAAACCGAAAATAAGCAATTGAAGTATTGGCAAAAATTTCATACGTTAAAAATACTTAAGATTTAATAATAATGGTTTAAAGAGTTACTTTTGTTTTTTGAAATCTTGATTTTATGAAATTTAACACCAAAACTATACATGGAGGTCAGCATAATGTAGACCCGGCATATGGATCTGTAATGCCTCCTATATACCAAACAAGTACTTATTCACAAACTACTCCAGGAGGACATAAGGGCTTTGAGTACTCAAGAAGTGGAAACCCCACTCGAGCAGCATTGGAGCGAGCTTTTGCTAGTTTGGAAAATGGATCCTTTGGCCTTGCTTTTGGAAGTGGACTCGCAGCCATTGATGCCGTATTAAAATTACTGAAACCTGGAGATGAAGTCATTTCTACCAATGATTTATACGGAGGATCTTATCGATTGTTCACAAAGATTTATGAAGACTTCGGAATTATCTTTCATTTTATTGGAATGGAAAATGCTGCGAATATTGAGGAATATGTAAATAAGAATACCAAACTTATTTGGGTAGAGACACCTACCAATCCTATGATGAATATTATCGACATTAAAGTTGCAGCATTAATTGCCAAAAGGCATAATGTTCTATTAGCGGTGGATAATACTTTTGCTACTCCTTATTTACAGCAACCCTTGGAGTTAGGAGCAGATATTGTTATGCACAGTGCAACTAAATACCTAGGGGGGCATAGTGATGTTGTAATGGGTGCTCTAATTGTAAAAGACAAAGAGCTCGCGGATCGTTTGTATTTTATTCAAAATGCGAGTGGTGCTGTATGTGGACCACAAGATAGTTTTTTAATGCTTCGTGGATTAAAAACGCTACATGTTAGAATGCAGCGTCATTGTGAAAACGGTAAGGCTGTGGCTGAATATTTAGCAAGTCATCCTAAAATTGAAAAGGTATATTGGCCAGGATTTGAAAACCATCCAAATCATAAAATTGCAAAAGCGCAAATGAAGGATTTTGGAGGAATGATTTCATTTGTAACAAAGGGGAATGACTATATTGAAGCAATAAGAATTGTAGAAAACTTAAAAATATTTACACTTGCCGAAAGTTTGGGAGGTGTTGAAAGTCTGTCTGGGCATCCTGCCAGTATGACTCATGCGAGTATCCCAAAAGAAGAACGGGAAAAAACAGGTGTGGTGGACTCTTTAATAAGATTGAGCGTAGGGATTGAGGATGTAGATGATTTAATAGCCGACTTAAAGCAGGCAATAGGATAGATATTGTTTTTTTAAACATAAAAATTAGGATTCTTTAGTGAGAATTATAGAATTCAGAATACATTGAATATCCTATTTCAAGAAGAGGTTTTGGGTATGTGAATTAATCTATATAATAAATATACCCTAGATTTAACCAAACAATCCAATCATTTGCTTTATTTTCTGGAACTTGAACAATTCCATTATTTTCAAAACTAGGATTTAATCCATCCACCCAGTTGGAGAAATAGTATTCCCAGCGAAGATCTAGCATTAAATCACTTAATGGAGCTATTTTGTAGCGTACCCCTAAACTGGATACAATTCCCCAAGTAGTACCAGGTTCATTTTGTGTGCCATTAATATATTTATCTGGTGTGGAAATAGGCGTGTTTAATGGGCCTAATTCTGAATGCACCTCTGGATCATAATTAACCCAATGGACACCTAGACTAATGAAGGGTGCTAGTTTATAAGCACCTGCAGCAAAATCACGAATACTAAATGGAAAGTATTCTAATTGACTTCCTATTTCAAAAACGGTTGTAGACCCTTTCATAGCCCGTAATTGATCCGCAAAATAAGAAGTATGACTAGCGGCTACCCATTCCCCAATATGTTCGAGTTGTGTTTTATGATAGTCAATTTCGTTTCTTAATTTAAAGTGATCGTTAAAGTATTTATCTCTCGTATAACAATTACAGTCGGCTCTATAAGAAAAGTTTATATAATGAATTAATCCTATGCCTAGTCCTGAATTTCCTGTGTTTGTCTCTGGATCGTTACGTACCCCATAATCAGAGTAGAACAAAAGAGGACCAGCAATAATACCTACCTCGTGCGAGAAACCAAATTGGGCATAAGCATCTTGCTTAGAGAAAGCAAGAAAGAGAAATACCAATAGTAAGTTTCTGGTATTCATTAAATTTAGGTTTAGATTGAGACATGACAAATATATAAAAACAAATTTAACACTGAAATTTAATGTGAAAGTTTCCAGTATTTGTACAAAATTTGAGAGTTTATATTTCGCATTAATCTTATATTTGCAGTACAATAAACGAAAACGTTTTCAATAAATTATTTCTAAATGAAACAAAGCATTAAAGAGTTCATTTCTAGAGTAGAGAAGATGAACCCAAACGAGCCAGAGTTCCTTCAGGCAGTGACTGAAGTTGCCGAAACAGTTATTCCTTTTATTGAGGAAAACGAAAAATATCAAGGTAAAAAATTATTAGAGCGAATGGTCGAACCAGAGCGAACTATTATGTTTCGTGTGCCTTGGACGGATGATAAAGGCGAGATTCAAGTAAATCGGGGTTATCGAGTAGAATTTAACTCTGCTATTGGACCATACAAAGGAGGATTACGTTTCCACCCCTCTGTAAATCTTAGTATTTTAAAGTTTTTAGGTTTTGAACAAGTTTTTAAGAATAGCCTAACAACACTTCCAATGGGTGGTGGTAAAGGTGGTTCTGATTTTGATCCTAAAGGCAAAAATGACGCAGAGGTAATGCGTTTTTGTCAAAGTTTTATGACAGAACTTTCGAGGCATATTGGACCTAATACAGATGTTCCTGCGGGAGATATAGGTGTTGGCGGGAGAGAAATTGGTTTTCTGTTCGGGCAGTACAAGCGTTTAAGAAACGAATTCACAGGAGTACTAACTGGAAAGGGCTTGTCCTATGGTGGGTCTTTAATTCGTCCAGAGGCAACAGGCTATGGAACTGTTTATTTTGCAAAAAATATGCTGGCAACAAAAGGAGAAAGTTTTAAAGGTAAAATTGTAGCTATTTCTGGTTCTGGAAATGTAGCTCAATACGCTGTTGAAAAGGCTACTGAGTTCGGAGGGAAAGTAGTGACTATGTCTGATTCTGGAGGGTATATTTATGATGCCGAAGGAATCAACCCTGAAAAGCTTGCTTATGTTATGGAGATTAAGAACGAAAGACGAGGAAGAATTCAGGAGTATGTTAAAAAATATCCATCTGCAAGATACTTTGAAGGAAAAAGACCTTGGGAGGTAAAATGTGATATTGCTCTTCCATGTGCTACTCAAAATGAATTGAATCAGGATGAAGCACATCTGCTTATTAATAATGGGTGTATTTGTGTAAGTGAGGGGGCTAATATGCCTTCTACTCCAGAGGCTATAGCAACCTTTCAAAAGGCAAAAATTTTATTTGCTCCTGGGAAAGCCTCAAATGCCGGGGGTGTTGCAACTTCAGGCTTAGAGATGTCACAAAATTCATTACGTTTAAGTTGGACAGCAAATGAAGTGGATGAAAAGCTTCATACTATCATGAATGATATTCATGCCGCTTGTCTGAAATATGGTAATGACGCAAATGGCTATGTGGATTATGTAAAAGGCGCAAATATTGCTGGATTTGTCAAAATAGCGGAAGCTATGTTGGCTCAAGGAGTTGTTTAGACAATTAATTGAAACTAAATTCGAAAGAGGTTGTCTGTGAACAGGCGACCTTTTTCATTTAGGTTTTGCAATAATTATTATTTTAGCATGTTATAATTTTTGAAATACATTAATTTTTATGAAATGTCTCATAGTTGTTTCCCTATTTTTGATTTGCCCGTCAATTCAGGCTCAAAATTTTGAGAACCTTTGGACAGGCTATTTTTCCTATGTTTCCGTAAAAAGTATTTCTCAAGGGAACGATAAAATTTACGCGGCATCAGAGAATGCGATTTTCACTTATGACCTTTCTACAAAAAAGTTAGCTACTATTTCAACGGTTAATGGTTTATCTGGAGAATTTATTTCAAGTATTTATTACAGTGAAAATCATAACCTTTTGGTTATTGGCTATGAAAATGGATTGATGGAAATTGTAATCGATGGTGAGGAAGAAATACTTTCAGTAGTAGATATTTTGGACAAAGCAACTATTCCACCAGATAGAAAGAGAATTAATCATTTTAATGAATTCAACGGAAATTTATACATATCTACACAATATGGAGTTTCGGTTTATGATTTATCTGCCCTAGAGTTTGGTGACACTTATTTTATTGGTGACTTTGGAAGTCAAATAAATATTACTCAAACAACGGTTCAGGATCCTTATATTTTTGCTGCTTCTTCGGAAAATGGAATACGAAGAGCATTGGTTGATGACGATAATCTTATTGATTATCAGAATTGGACGACAATTGTTAACGGAGAGTTTCAAGGAGTTCAAACATTACAAGATGATTTATATTCAATAAGGAATAGCAATACTGTTTTTAAAATGACTTCAGAAGGAGCGTTAACTAATGTAGGAAGTTTTATAGATAATATTGTGGATTTTCGATCAAATAATGGCCTTTTAACGATTACGACAACGGGATCTATTCAGGCGTATTCAAATGGATTTATATTAGAAGCTTCAGTAAACTTTTTACCTGAGATAGAGTATGTTTTACAATCTGGTTATGCCTTTAATAATAAATTTTATATGGGAACTACTGAATTAGGCTTATTTGAAGTTCCCTTCGGCACAAATAACGCAGAACAAATTTTGCCAGATGGCCCATTATTAAATCAATCCTTCGGGATTGATGCTTCACCTGGACAATTATGGACTGTCTTTGGAGAGGTCTCATCAGATTATAATCCGTATCCGTTAAATTATAGAGGAATTAGTAATCTTCGAGATGGATCTTGGACAAATATTTCATATGATGAACTATCTACTATTTTTGGCGGAAAACCAATCAACGATTTGGTTAGGGTGATAATCAACCCGTCTAACCCCAATGAATCATATATCTCATCATTTCACAAAGGGCTTTTAAGGATTGATGGGCAGACCCCTGTTTTTTTATTCGATCAGACTAATAGTGCCTTAGATATACCCGATTTTTTCCCAGATCCAGTGGCAATGGGTATCCGATTATATGGTTCAGAATTCGACAGGCAAGGGAATCTTTGGTTTGTTCAATCGCACTATAATGAGGGCTTAATTAAACTATCAATCAATGGGCAATTTCAAAAAATTGATATATCAGGAATTATTGATGGAGAGGCAGAACAAGCCTTAACTAATATTGCAATTAGTCAAGAGGGAAACATATTTTTTGGAACAGCACAAGGAGGGCTAATTGGGTATAATCCTAATAGCAGTAGATTCAATAGAATTGAGGAAGGCGAAGGTAATGGTAACATACCGAGAAATAGCGTTAGATCACTTGCGTTTGATAATCAAAATAGATTATGGATTGGTACCACAAGGGGACTAAGGGTGCTTTATAGTGTTGGAGGTTTTTTTGAAGAAGGGGCCGAGATAGACGCGCAACCTATTATTATTCTGGAAGATGGGGTTCCCCAAGAATTATTATTTGAACTTTTTATTACAGATATTGAGGTAGATGGATCAAATAACAAATGGATTTCAACAGCAACATCGGGGGTGTTTTATTTGTCGTCAAACGGACAGGAAACCCTATTAAGATTTACAAAGGAAAATTCACCATTGCCATCGAATAATGTTCAAGATATTGCTATCGATTCCTTTACAGGAAAGGTTTATTTTGCAACGGGCAATGGTTTAGTAGCATACAATGGATCGTCTACAGCACCACGCGATAACCTAGATAATGTTTATGTATTTCCTAATCCTGTAAGGCCAGGTTTTAGTGGAAATGTTACTATAGATGGTCTTACCGCCGATGCGAATATAAAGATAACTGACATAGAAGGAAACCTAGTTTTCGAACAAACATCGGAAGGAGGTAGTGTACTTTGGGACACCACGGCCTTCGGTAAATATGCGGTGGCATCTGGTGTCTATTTGGTGCTTATTACTACAGAAGACGCGCTGGAGACTAAGGTTAGTAAGATAATGATAATTAGGTAATGATTGTTTCTACTAAAGCAATCGTCTTTTCATCACTTAAATATTCAGAATCAGATTTAATAGTTACTTGCTTTACTGAAAAAGCAGGGGTTAAAAGTTATTTATTACGAAGGATTCTTAAGGCGAAAACAGGGAGATTAAAAGCTTCTTACTTTCAACCTCTAACCCAATTATCGCTGGTGGCCTTTCATAAAAATAAGGGAACATTAGAAAGCATACAAGAGGCAAAAATAATTAAACCTTATCAGACATTACATACCGATGTTATTAAAGGAGGCCTAGTAATGTTTATTTCCGAGATGTTAAAAAATTGTATTAAAGAAGAGGAGTGCAACGAGAATTTATACGAATATCTTGAGAATGCCTTTTATTGGTTGGATGATCATGATGATGTTGCAAATTTTCATATTTTATTTCTGCTGAAACTTTCAACTCACTTGGGTTTCTTTCCAGATGCGTCACATATTGATTCTCAGAATTTTAACTTACTAGATGGCTGTTTTCAAACAAATAAAACCACGGGCTATTGTCAGAGTGGACAAGTAGTTGAAGATTTTAAGCGATTTTTCGGCATAAATTTTGATGCCTTGAGCAACATCAAGATTGCTAAAAAAGCTCGATTGGAATTACTTAATTTGATATTGACTTACTATCAATTACACCTACTTGGCTACAAACAACCAAAGTCACTTTTGATACTCAATCAACTTTTTAATTAAAATATGCGAATACTATTACTTGTTATTTTTTCTCTTCTTTCCATTTCAACAATAGCGCAAAAAATTCAAGTCCTAGTTAGTGACAGTCAAGAACCTATTTCTGGGGTTGCTGTATTTAATGATTCCAAGACTAAAAATGGAGTGACTGATCTAGATGGTTTCGTAGATATTTCTATTTTCTCTGAAGTTGAAAAAATTACTTTTCAACATATTTCTTACTCTTTCCTAGTTGTGACAAAACAAGAAATAATTTCATCGGACAATAGAGTCTATTTAATAATTGATGCAAGTAATTTGGATGAGGTAGTCCTTTCGGTGGCAAAGTTCGAGCAGAATAAACGAGACATATCTCAACAAATAGTATCCATAAGTAGTGATGACATTTTATTCAATAACCCACAAACTGCTGCTGACTTGTTAAAGAGTAGTGGCTACGTTTATATTCAAAAAAGTCAATACGGAGGAGGAAGCCCAAATATTCGAGGGTTTTCTACCAACCGGTTATTGATATCCGTTGATGGAGTACGTTTTAATACGGCAATTTATAGAAGTGGAAATGTTCAAAATGTGATTTCAATTGATCCCTTTACTATAGAGCATACAGAAGTAATATTGGGACCAGGATCTGTCGTATACGGGAGTGATGCTATTGGTGGAGTTATGAATTTCTATACTAAAAAACCAAAATTCTCATTTATAGATGGGATTGTGGTTTCAGGAAATGCAATAGCCCGATATTCGACTGCAAGCGAGGAGAAAACAGGACATTTTGATTTCAATATTGGCACTAAAGAATGGGCGTTTTTATCGAGTTTAAGCTATAGTGATTTTGGAGATTTAAAAATGGGAAGCATTGGACCGGACGATTATCTTCGGCCAATATATGCAGAAACGATAGATGGGGAGGATCTAATAATTCAAAATAAAGACCCTCAACTTCAAGTTCCCACGGGATATGATCAAATAAGTGCAATGCAGAAAATACGCTATATGCCTTCAGAAAAGTGGGATTTCAACTTGGGGATGTTTTATACAACCACTAGTAACTATTCCCGTTATGATAGGTTAATTCGACCTAAAGGCGATGGATTGAAGAGCGCAGAATGGTACTATGGCCCTCAAGAATGGTTGTCGGGAAATCTACAGGCAAAAAATAGTGCTTATAATGATGGAATATATGACGAGAGTTTAATCACTATATCGTATCAGAGATTTAAAGAGAGTAGGAATGATCGTGATTTTGGAAAGACGAGTTTATTTGGGACAGAAGAAAAAGTATCGGCATATAGTGGTGCGTGGGATTTTGAAAAAGATCTTAAAATAGGAAAATTACATTATGGCGTAGAATACATTTATAATCAGGTGAATAGTGAAGGAAGACAAACGGATATCTTGACTGGAATTTCTGAATCGGATGCGTCTCGCTATCCAGATGGATCAACTTGGCAATCTATGGCAGCCTATTCTAGTTTGCACTGGAAACTCGCTGATAGACTGTTTTTTCAAGGTGGACTAAGATATAGTCATGTGTTAGTGGATGCTAGTTTTGAGAATAGTTTTTATGATTTTCCATTTTCGGAAGTGAATATAAATACAGGAGCCCTAACAGGCGATGCTGGATTGACTTGGAATCCTAATGAAATTTTGGGGTGGCGATTAAATTTTGGAACGGCTTTTAGAGCTCCAAACATCGATGATGTTGGAAAGATTTTTGATAGTGAACCAGGCAGTGTAGTAGTTCCGAACCCTAATTTAAAACCTGAATATGCTGCTACGGGAGAAATTGGTGCGATTTTCAATTTTGGAAATATTCTTATTATTGATGTGGCAACTTATATGACTAGTTTAAAGGACGCTTTAGTTCGTCGAGATTATGAGTTGAACGGTGAAACTACAATCGATTATCAGGGTGAGCCTAGCAATGTCCAAGCAATACAAAATGCGGCTAAAGCTGAAGTTTATGGCTTTGAGGCGGGACTTGAAATCAATTTCAGTAACCAATTACAGTTTACTTCTCAATATTCTATTGCAGACGGTTTTGAAGAAGATGATGATGGAGAGAATTATCCACTTCGTAGTGCCGCACCTCCTTATGGTAATAGTCATTTGGTTTTTAAAACTAAAAAAATAAGATTAGATGCCTATGTGGAGTACAACGGGCAGTTTGATTATGAAGATTTAGCTCCATCTCAACAGAATACTGATTATCTTTATGCGAAGGATGCCAATGGGAATCCTTATTCTCCCAATTGGCANACTCTTAATCTGGGAGCTCAATACAGCGTAACAGAAGCGATGCAAATCAACGTGAATTTAGAAAACATAACGGATCAACGATATAGACCTTATTCAAGTGGACTAACAGCCCCAGGGAGAAATTTGATCGTAGCTGCTAGTTATAATTTTTGATTTTCTATCTTGCCAAGGATGAAATAATTTTGAATCAAAAGTCTAGAAATGCCTAAAAAGGGAAAAGAAAAAAACACTAAGAATAAGGCGAAATATGCTAAGTTGATGAGTCAAAAATCAGACAAGATACGTAATGAAAAAAACTCACGTTCTGAAAAGTTGAAGGCGATAATTAAAAAGGCTAACGACGAAAAGGAGACTTAGCTTTCGTTAAATTGGTGGTTTAACAGGTTTTCTTAACCGCAAAAAGAAATTTGAAATTAATGGTCACTATTAACTCCTGCATTGTTAGGTAAGCGAATAGTTTCCACCATTTCTTGTACATCGGCAGGAGGGGGGGAAGTTATACTGTTTATTGCCAAAGAAACAATAAAGTTAACTAGCATTGCAACTGCTCCAAAACCTTCAGGTGAAATTCCAAACCACCAATCTTTTGCTAGTCCGTTAACCGCTGATTTACCACCATCGAATATACCGAACTTGAATTTCAACATATAATATAGCATTAGTAAAATACCCACGACCATTCCAGCGATAGCTCCCTCTTTATTCATTCTTTTATAGAATATACCTAAAACTATAGCAGGAAAGAAGGAAGCAGCAGCTAAACCAAATGCCAAAGCAACAACGGCGGCAACAAAACCAGGAGGATTGATGCCAAAATATCCAGCTATAATAACTGCAATTGTAGAAGAGATTCGAGCGTAGCGAAGTTCACTTTTCTCAGAAATATTAGGGTTGAATATGCTTTTAATTAAATCGTGAGAGATAGAGGAAGAGATTACTAATAACAAACCAGCAGCAGTTGATAATGCTGCGGCAAGTCCGCCAGCTGCAACTAAGGCAATGACCCAAGCTGGAAGTTTTGCGATTTCTGGATTGGCAAGAACCATAATGTCTCGATCTACTGTAAGTTCATTTATCGCAGGATTTGCAACATATTGAATATTTCCATCTTTATTTTTATCTTCAAATTGAAGGAGCCCAGTTGTTTCCCAATTCTTAAACCAAAGAGGCATTTCAGAATAGGGTTGGTTGCTAACAGTCTTTATTAAATTTGTTCTTGCAAATACCGCCACAGCTGGAGCTGTTGTATATAAAATTGCAATTAATAACAAGGCAATTCCAGCCGATTTTCGAGCATCTTTAACACATTTTACGGTAAAGAAACGAACAATAACGTGTGGTAACCCGGCTGTACCAACCATAAGAGCCAAGGTAATAGCGAATACATCTAACTTACTTTTGGTGCCACTAGTATATTCTGTAAAACCTAATTCGGTGGAAAGACCGTTGAGTTTTTCAATGAGATACATACCAGACCCATCGTTCAAGGTAGATCCCATGCCGAGTTGTGGTATAGGATTGCCTGTCATCTGAATGGAAATAAATATAGCAGGAACCATAAAAGCAAAGATTAATACGCAGTATTGGGCAACTTGCGTATATGTAATTCCTTTCATTCCACCTACGACAGCATAGAACAGAACAATGATCATTCCTATGAACACTCCAGTATTAATATCTACTTCTAAAAATCTAGAAAATACAACACCAACTCCTCTCATTTGGCCAGCAACGTATGTAAATGAAACGAGCAAAGCGCAAATAACAGCCACAATTCGGGCCGTCTTAGAATAATAGCGTTCACCTATGAAATCGGGAACCGTAAATTTTCCAAATTTTCTAAGATAAGGGGCCAAGAGTAAAGCCAGTAATACATATCCACCCGTCCATCCCATAAGATAAACAGAACCATCGTATCCTGAAAAGGAAATAATTCCTGCCATGGAAATAAAGGATGCAGCCGACATCCAATCGGCGGCCGTTGCCATTCCATTTGCCCAGGGAGAAACTCCGCCTCCTGCAACATAAAAATCTTTTGTTGTACTGACTTTAGACCATAATGCAATCCCAATATAAACGGCAAAAGTGAGCCCTATCAAAATGTAAGTCCAGATTTGAACACTCATGATGTCTTGTTTTTTGAGTCTGCATTATATCCGTACTTTTTATCGAGTTTGTTCATTAGTCGAACATAAATAAAAATTAGAATAACGAAAACATAAATAGAGCCTTGTTGCGCGAACCAGAATCCCAATTTAAAGCCCGCAATTTGGAATTGGTCTAGAGCATCTTTAAAAAGAATACCGGCACCATAGGAAACTAAAAACCAAATAACCAAAAGGATAATAAGATATCTAATGTTTTCTTTCCAATAGGCTGTTGCTTTTTGTTTTTCAGAAGTCATAAAAAAGTGTTTCGCAATAATTTCTATGAAAATACAAAAAAGAAGTTTTAAAATTGATTATTATAAAGAATTGATAGTTAGAATTATATACGTTTGTAAATGACTACAAATGTTTGCAAGCAACTATAAACGATAGTAAGTAAGTATGAACCAACTATTTCAATTTCCTCGTTTTATGTTTGCAGTGTTGAATCGTTGGAATAGCGTTATTGTGTACAGATAGCAAAATTTACTTCGTTTCAGTTCGATAGCTCCTCGGGACGAATTCGAGGAAATAACTTAACTGTTTAATATTAAAATTTAGAAATTATGAGCACACTTAGAAACAAAGTACAGTTGATTGGAAATTTAGGAAATGATCCAGAAATCGTGACATTAGAATCTGGAAAGAAATTAGCAAAATTTAGTATTGCTACAAATGAAACCTATAAAAATAAGGAAGGGGAACGCGTCACTGATACTCAGTGGCATAACGTGGTATGTTTTGGAAAAACAGCAGACATCATTGAAAACTATGTAACCAAAGGGAAAGAAGTTGCCATTGAAGGCAAACTTACAACTAGAAGTTGGGATGATAAGGATGGGAATAAACGTTATACAACCGAGATCGTTTGTAATGAATTGTTAATGTTAGGAGGTAAATAAGATCCTTCAAATTCAATAAAAAGANAACCCTATCAAGNCTATTGGTAGGGTTCTCTTTTTATTATTAGAAGAGACATACTATTTAAAAATAGTATTAGGCTCGATCAATTGATTGAGATTGGTAATATGTTTTTCTTCTAATAAGGATAGCCCGTATTGATAAGAAGCATTCATCCAGCCAAATCCCTCCTGAGTGATATATTCGAAATCGGTGCCTACATTACCGTACTCTGCAAAAACTTTATGAGTTGCCGCAACTACGTCGTATTTTTCAGGGATGGTGCCATTGTAATCGACGGCGTTTTTAGTTATCATAAATAACCATCTGTATATTAATTCTTGAGTTTCAGCAATGAAACCATAATTAAGCAAACCTTTCCAAATCATCATTTGATGAGGCGCCCATCCATTTGGATAGTCCCACTGCCTTTGAGGCCTCGCGTTAGATACATTTCCACGACTTTCTTGAGTGCTGCCCGCTATGCCCCCGTTTTCCATAAGCAAGGGTAAAGCTTTTTTTACAACGGCTTCAGCTTGTGCCGGAGTTGCCATTTTAGACCACAATGGCGTTAGGGTAGTAGCCGCGATAAACGAAGATTGTTCCTGAGTCTTAAAGTTGAAATCGAAATAAAGTCCTTTGTTTTGATTCCATAAATATTGATTCGAAAGTTTGGCACGATGTTTAGCTCGCAATAACCAATAATCGCTCGTATAGGATTGTGATTCACCCTGAAATAAATTATTGAATTCGGTTTTAATTAATTCAGCGAAATCTGTTTCATATTTATACAGGAACGCATTTAATTCTACCAAATTTAAATCTGCACAATTACCATCAATTCTATAGGATGTATCATGTCCCGATTCTCTAATACTTCTATCATGAATAAAGTATGTATCTAGATCAGAATTAGAAATTTCACCTGAGTCATATTTAGTAATATAGTCTTGTAATGATATGTTTAAAGCATCAGAAAGCGGTTTCATGGTTGCATCAAAATGACCTTTTTCACATTCAGGGGGCATTCCCAAACCTTCAGCTAAATAGCGATTTAACCCATTATCGGTGAGCCTTTTACCTTGTACCATCCAGACGGTCTCATATTCTTTAATGGCAGTTTGAAGATGACTTTTTAGCCAACTCAAATCTTTGCTAACATCAAAAACCTCTTTTATTAAGCTTGAATAGAATGGAGGTTGGGTGCGAGTAAGATAATAGGATCGATTTGCATTCAGAATTTTTCCATAATTTTCGATTTCATACTGAAAATTATCTGCCATTGCTTTGGCTAAATCTACTTTGCCATCTAGAATTAAACCAATTGATTCAAAATAACTATCCCATCCATACATTTCATTGAAACGCCCTCCAGGGACAACAAAAGGAACACCAATAATTTTGTCATCAAATTTTTTAAGTTTTAAAGAAAGAATTCCAGGTTTCGTATTTAATGATTTAACGTATTCTGGAGATGTTATTTCTGGGAGTTGAATGGCCTCAACAGACAATGTTTTCTCAAGTTTTTTGTAATATTCTAAGGCGAGCCGATCTTTAAAAGGGATATAAATCCTTAGTCTTTCTGAAGATAACGAATCATTTTTTGTATCAAGAAGTAGATTTTCTATTCCTTTTTCGTCCATTGTTCGCGTTAAACCCATCCAAAAATAATCCTTGATTAATCTTGAAATTCTAACTGAGGGTAATTCTATAATATGTTTCACAGGAATTTCAGCGATAGTAAAACCTTCATTTTTGGCGATCACCAATTCCTGTAATAAATTTGAGAGATGATAAGTTCCTTTGACTATATAATCAATCCCTTCGGAAGAAATGATTTTAAAGGCTTTAGGGCCTTTGTCTTCGATTGTGATTTTTTTGTCACCGTCTGTATCTTCTTGGTTCAACAATAACGATAAAGTACTTTCTATGTCTAAATTGAAAATCATATTTCTTGAACCGAAATTGATTCAGTTGTCAATCGATTTATTATAAAGAAAATGATAAACATTAAACTAAATGGGACTAGCGATAAATAAAATACCTTTTCTCCTCCAAGAGAATCAAATAAATTGCCAATTAATAAGGACCCTAGAGTACCGCCTACAGCAGAGAAAAAGGTTAGAATTCCGGCTAAAGAACTATGAATACTTTTATCAACACTACTTAAAACTGTTGAATTAACCAAGGGATATAAGGGGGCTAAAAACAGTCCAATTAAAGGAAATAAATAGGATACCACCGGTAAATCTGTAATTGAGTTAATCTCTGTTGCTTCAAGATTTGCGGCCATTGGAAGCACTAATAAAACCAATATAACGGCAAGAACTACGCAGACAGCAGAAATATAGATCCATTTTATTTTTCTTGCGATAATACCTGTAATAAATCTTCCAAGAGCAATCGAAACCATTAATAAAACAGCCATTTGTGCGCTTAATTTCGCGTCCAGTTTGAGGGTATCTTTATTGAATGTTGGCAACCAAGTCATGATGCCTTGTTCCGTCATTACATATAAAAAGGCAAAAGCAACAAAAACCCAAATTAATGGTTTGTAAAAAAGCTTAAACATATTACTTAAGTCCTTTACCAGTCCTTCAGATTTTTTAGTTTCAATGTTAAATTTGGAAAACAGGATTATTACAAATGCCAGTGAAATTAGAGCCGCCATAAGTATATATCCACGAAGCCATGCATTTTGATCATTTTCATCGAAGAAAAGAGGAAAAACAATATACATAAAAATGATTCCTAACATGAAAACCGTTTCAGTAAGACTCATCAAAGAACTATGCCCTTTTTTGGTATCTGTGATATAACCTATTAGTGCAAAAACAGCAACTTTAACTACAGCAAAGGATAGACCAGTCGCTAAGAATAGAAGCTTGACAGACCAGAACGTATTACCAAAGTACATTCCAATACAGGCAAAAAACACAGCAGCTAGGCTAATTAGCATTGCCCGTTTAAAGCCAAGTCTTGGTAAAAAAGATCCTACAACAAAGGCCATTATTGCAATCGAAAGATCTTTAAATGGTTCAAGTATGGCCGCGTCTGGTTTTGAAACACCATATATTGTAATGGACCGTTCAATCAGTATTCCGACGCTGTTCAATAACGCAGCAAAAACAAAATAGATTAGGAAAAGCGATAATTTAATACCAAAATTTTTCATCAGAGTTCAATTTTATCTTGATTCATTTTTAATCGCATAGCTAATGCAGCGGCAATAATGAAGAAAACTCCACCAAAAATAATTGCATTAATAGCGCTATTGTTTAAAAGATTTCTTACGATTGGACCAAATGTAATGGTTTGTATTCCCATTGGGATAACAATCATCATATTTACAATCCCCATATAAACACCTCTTCTTTCTTCAGGGATTACTTTCGATACCATTGCATAAGGGATCCCCATCATTGCCGCCCATCCAATGCCCAACAAGATCATAGGGACAAGTAAGAGGTATTTATCTGAAATATACGGCAAACAAAGCATTGCAATTCCTGTAATAAATAAACTCCCAACATATACTTTTTTATTGCCGAATTTGGCGGCAATCGGCACTAAAAGTAGGGCCACCAACATAGTTACGAAATTATAAGTACCGTTCATTAAGCCTGTTTGGGCGAGTGCTTGTTCTGATAATGACATCAAGTTTTGAGCGAAGGAGGTATCTGCTGCGGTAACTTCTGCCCCGGCTTTACAAGAGGCCATAATAGATTCAAGTTTATCAGTATCATTATTTGTGATTCCAAATAAGCTAGACCTTAGCATAGGTGTTATAAATTGCCAATAAACAAATAATGCATACCACTGAAACAAGTATACACCGGATAATCTCCATAGTAAATTTGGCATCTTTCCTATGGCTTGATAAATTTCAACAAATGGTTCGCTTGCTTTATGGAAGATCGATTTACCTGTGTTTCGTTCTTGCATTATCTTCAATTCGGAGTCTGATGGTGGAATTTCCGGAGTTTTTAAAACCGACCACAGTATGGTTCCAATAGAAGCAGCTGCACCTAAAAAGAAAGAATAATATACCCAAGTTGGAATTGCGCTAACGGTTTCAGTTGCAGTATTACACAAACTTGCACCTTCTACCGCAGGGACACTAAACCAATCTTGAAAGAGAAATAATGAAAAGTTGGCTATAGTAATTCCGGCACCAACAAAAAGACTTTGCATTTGAAAACCATAAGTAAGTTGATTATCAGGTAATTTATCCCCAACAAATGCTCGATAAGGTTCCATTGCTGTATTATTGGCAGCATCCAGAATCCATAGTAGTCCTACGGCAAACCATAAATGTGGGCTAAAAGGAAATGCAAAAAGGCATATACTGGCTAATAGTGCTCCAATTAGGAAGAAAGGTTTTCTCCTACCCCAACGTGGCGACCATGTCTTGTCCGAGATAGCTCCTATAATAGGTTGGATTAATAACCCTGTAACGGGACCCGCTAGATTAAGAAGAGGTAAATCTGCAATATCAGCGCCTAAAAAGGAAAATATTGGATTGATGGCAGTTTGCTGTAGCCCAAAACTGAATTGAATTCCGAAGAAGCCAACATTCATATTCCAAATTTGCCAAAAGGATAAGTTAGGTTTTCTTAGTTTCATAAAGTATTATTTTAATGGCAAAAAGACCTCAGTTACCCATTCGATCTCATTACCACCCATATTGGGATTGTTAAAGAAAATTTCTACAGGGGTTTCTTGAACACTAATTTCGTTCTTTTTGGCATAATTAATCAATGAATACCAAGCTCGATCGGAGGTCATGTAATTACCATTGTAAATGGCTTTTATTGCTTTCCCTCCTATAAATTCTTTATAATGAACTTTTGGATCTTGAGGAAGACTGTCCTTTTGTATAATTGGGAAACAAAAGTTATAATATATGCTATCTGTTTCTTTATCCCATTTGGTTACTTCAATAAAAGGTTTTCCGTTAAGTTGAACGTTTTTATCAACAAAAATTGTGCTTAGTAATCCATAGTTCTCCATCATTCCTTGAGCTTTACCACTCTGTTTTGATTTGACAGAAATATACGCACAATAACTTGAAGGGATATCAGCAGGACCTTCTATTTTGATTTTGATATTTTTTAATTGATCACTTAAAAGATCAATAAAGCCGGTAATATTACTTTTAACAATCTTTTCTAGATCAGTATTAATAAAAGGAATTACAAGTTTGTTGTACAAACTAATATTATTATCAGTAACATATATCTTTACCTGCGAGGTAGTATCCGAAAGCTGTTTAATTTCCCATTGGTAGTTAAGATCTTTGTTTTCAGCGTTTAACCTCTGATTTAAATTGCCGTCGCTCAAGACTTCAAGAGTAGCTTTTTGACTAGTACTCCATAATTTAACAGATTGATTAACAATAGCGGGTAATGCATTGGCTTTAAACGATACGGAAAAGGCATAAGGTTTAAAGAAAAAGTACCAAATTAATACGCCCAACAAAAAAAATACGACGGTTAAAATCCATTTTCGCATACTTCTTTTTTATTGCTTCTTCATTTTAAGATTATCAACTACAAATTTTCCAACCTCTCTCCCTTGTTTAACACCTACTTCCACGGCAGCTCTGTAATGGATTCCTCCATACATTCTGCTTATTGCGGCTTCATTAGCNGCAGCGTCAAATGATTCAAAATGCCTTGTTGGAAGCCCAAAGGGAAGTTCAGTTGTGTCATCAAAAGACAGTTTATTTCCAAAAATAGAATTTAGGGCCGTTGAAGCAGCCCCAGAAACCACCGAATGACCACTGGTATATTCAGGAAAAGGCGGAGTTTGTAAGATTGGTTTCCAATTGTCATTAATGAATGTATTGATTAGTGTCTCTGGACGCACTAAATTACTCCTATACTTCTCGTCCCAACAGCTAATAAAGGCATCTGCAATGGCGATAGATGTTTTAGTATAAGCAAATACGGTATCATCGAAATTATAGTCGCTTTTTATACATGCTATTTTGGTAATACCTATCCAATGAGCTCCAGGTGTAATTTTTTTCGTTGCGAACATTAAGTGACCTCTTGTAACCGATACGTAAGGATTACAATCCCAAAACTGGGCAATCTGTATTTCTTCGGAAGTATCACCAACTTTGGTTATTTCATTACTTATATTGTAAACTTCCATAAGCTCCTTATAAAAGTCACTGTCTTTATCCATCGAAAATGTAGGAGGAGGAATCGGCTTAAATTGTGAAGCTGAATCAATTACAAATGGGCGTATTTTATTCCAATGTGGTTCAAGGCCATCCATATATGATGGTGGAGTAGGCTGCCACCTTCCAATATCTTCAGAAACAACATTAAATTTCGACATAGTTCGGGTTTGTTTATAATTATCTAAATCCATCCATTTTTGAATATGATTTGATACTTCTAGACCGTACGTTTTTGCATCGTTAAACTCAGCACTATTTTTAGCATTCCAAATAGCGTATAAACTATCCCTATATACCTCCATTTTTTCCTCTGAAAAGATCAGTTTTTTACTTAAATCCATATGAGCTATTAAAGCCGCTAATTGGTAGTTAACTGGATTTGAAGCGTTAGGCTTCGGAATGTCCGTTAAACCATCTAATTGACCTACTAATGATGTATAGTCTGGATTATGTGAAGCTACTATTTCATAGGCAGCTATATTTGGATAGGCAAATATTCTACTCGCAACCGGAGGTGAGAAAATATCATGAATCATAATTTCTACTACATGATCTATTGCCAAGTGTAAATCATCACCTACAATAGAAACTGGCTCTTCTTTTTTACAAGATATTAATGTGATAAAAATCACCGCACAAAAAATCTTCATTTTTTTCATAATCTTATTTTAATTTATTCTTAAAATCATAAACTTCTGCCTTGTTATTATTTACAGTTACCAAAAGGTAAGGTTTATCTTTTAAGTGAATTATATTTAAATTTTTTACAGCTTTATTACTTAGTTCAATTCCCAATTGTGATCCTAAAATAGTAGTATCAGCATTTTTAATTATAGCTCCTGCAAACGAGTCAAATCTACCCTGCAAAGGTGTAACTCCCATATAATTTCCTGCCATAAGAACTTCAGTAAGGCCATCATTATCAAAATCATATTCTAGAAATGCTGTAATTGGAGACACTTGTAATTCATTTTGAAAAGGTACAAAACTAAACCTTCCTTCCTCATTTTTTAAGTAGCCTGAATGTAATTCATGAACTTCTAATATTTTTGAGTTTTGCAATGTTTTTTTATCCAATATTTGTTCGATGGTTTTACCCGCAAAATCGGCATAATTTGGGAAGGTTTTTCTTAAACTTACAATTTGCTGAGCTAATTCGTCTAAACCTAACAGGGGATAATAACCCTTATTTTTTTCAACACAAACAATAGTTTCAGTGCTACCATTTGAATCAAAATCATTGTAATACATTTTTAAGGGATACTTAGAGGAGGCTTTAAATTTAGAATTCGCACCCCAATTTCCTAAAAGATAATCCAAATCGCCATCATTATCAATGTCAAATGGCTGTATTCGTTGCCAAAGACCGTTTAATTTCTGGTCTATCAATGATACTTCAGAAAATGAGCCATTTGTGTTTTTGAAAAACTTAGGGCTCATCCATTCGCCAATAATAATTAAATCTTTAGTGCCGTCTTTGTCAAAATCATTCCAAATAGCGTCAGTAACCATTCCTATATTATTAAAAACGGAGGTTTCATCAAAGACAAATTTGCCGTTTACATTATTTAGGAGATAAGAACTTGGTTCTAATCCAAAATTATTCGTAACGGCGTAATTTCCAATAAATATGTCTAGGTCACCGTCGGCATCATAATCATTCGGTATAACAACAGACGTATTTCCATAATAGTTGGGCAGTTCTTGCTTAATAAAAGAGTTATTAACTTGAATAAGCAAACGATCTTTTAAAGGTTCCATTTCATTATAAAAATCACCTCCACCTGAGCCAACAAAAATATCATTTAGGCCATCCATATTGAAATCGGCGATAATTGCTGAAACATCTTCTGTAATAGAATCTTTACTAATTGAAGTAAATTCTACATGTTGATATATTGAATCATTTTGAAGATAGATTTTTGCTTTTTCAAATTTAGATCCACCAAAGAATAGATCTTCTTTCCCGTCATTATTTAAATCTCCAACAGCCACGGCTGGACCTTTGTCTGAAATTTGATATGGAATGAGTTTTTGACGATCAAAATCAACGTAACTATTTTCTTTATGAGTAAATGGTAAGATGTTACTTTCCATTTTAGTAAAAATCGTTCTTGGCTTTACAGTTGACTTGTTTAAAGGTAAATTATTTTTAGGAGAAATAGTTAGTGATTGATTTGTTGGGACATTTTTAAGTGTCTGATAAGTTTGGTCTGGCCAGACTATTTTTAATGAATCTATTGTCTTTAATTCTCCAAAACCAAAATGAATTATGGGTTGTGAAGAAGCTTGAAACCCTCTAGAAGTATATAATTCTTTGTATTGTAGTTTGCCATTGGCGTATGCATACGCTTTCGTCCCTATTCCTAATGTGTTCGCCGTTGGTAGCTTAAAGTTCAATTTAAGATAACTCTTTGCTGAATTGGTTTTATTTTCATAAATAGTTGCAGGACTATTAATATTATTAATTACCAAGTCCAGATCACCATCATTATCCAAATCACCCATGGCCGTTGCGGTAGAAATAGAAGGAGTTTGTTTTATCCAAGATGACGTTTTATCCTCGAACATTAAATCATCTTTACCTTTAAAAATAAAATTATCAACACTACCAGATGGCATAAAGGTTAGCGCTTGCCTATCTACTAACTTAGTGGTACTAATTTTATTCTGAATTTGATCGCTAGAAATGAATTTTATATAATCTAAGTTATTTGGTCGTTTTGGGATACCATTAGAAATAAATATATCCTGTTCACCATCTTGATCATAATCGGCAAATAAAGCACTCCAACTCCAATCGGTGGCGGCAACTCCGCTCAATAAAGCGGTTTCCATAAAGTGATTGGATTGTTGATTAATAAAGAGCATATTACGGGTGTATTGGTAATAATACCCGTACTGCTCTGTCCTTAGTTTTTGAATTTGAAAACTCTCATCGCCATCGGAGGTTTTAAGAATGGATTCGTCATTGGCCAGCATATCTAGAGCGATTAAATCTGGCAAACCATCATGATTTATATCGGCTATATCATTCCCCATTGAAAACCTTGTAGTATGACCAAAATAATCTCTTAGACTTTCGGAAAAGGTCCCGTCACCGTTATTCAAATAATAATAATCATCTTCATGAAAATCGTTCCCCACATATATATCAGGAAAACCGTCCTGATTGAAATCGGCTACGGCAACCCCTAAACCGTATCCATTTGACCCTCCAAAAATTCCCGCTTCTTCGCTCACATCCGTAAATTTTTTTCCATCATTCCGGAGTAATTTATCACCTGTTTGTCTATCTCTTTTAAATCTTAAATCCATTCGGCCGAAGGATTCTTGTGTATGAACTGCATGGTTTAATAGATAGATGTCCAAATCACCATCCAAATCGTAATCTAAAAGTGCTGCTGTAGAACTGAAGGTGTCGAAATCTAAACCAAATTCTTGAGAAGATTCACTAAAAGTCTCATCACCATTATTAATAAATAATTCGTTATGACCATGAAAGCCATTTATGCCTACAACGGCACAAACATAAATATCTAATAGTCCGTCGCCATTTATGTCTCCCATTATAGCTCCCGTATTCCAAGAACTTTCTCCTCCAATTTTGGCTTGTTCGGATATGTCTAAAAATTCTAAATTACCCTTATTTATATATAACTTATTTTTTATTTGGTTTCCAGAGAAGAAAATATCGGGTAAGCCATCATTATTGATGTCACCAATTGCAACACCTCCTCCATTGTAGAAATACAGATAATCTAAAATGCTCAACTCGTTTGTCTCGGTGATATCATTTTGAAAAATTACATTCGACTTTTCTGGATTAACACTTTCGAATAGAATTTCATTTCCCCCTTGACACCCTACTAATAAGAGAGTCAACAAGAGAGCCGATAGGGTTTTACTCATTGATTTCAAAAATCTTTGGTTGTTCATCATTTATAGCAGTGATAATAAATATTTTTCCGTTTTTATCCTTGAATTGTGCAATATGTTTAAGTTCATTTTTCACAACAAAACCGCTGGTAGTATAATTTTGCCATTCAAAGGTTGAGTTTTTTAAGTTTATTAGCACAGATCCTTGGTTTGCATCAAGTCGCGAAAATTGTGGCTTGAATTCAAAATTATTTCCACCCATAATAATGTCCATAAAGCCATCCTTATTAATATCCATACAAGAAATTCCACATACGCAAGACAATTGTACTTTTGAAGGAAGAGCTTTTATGGTGAACACACCATTTCCTTCATTTATTGCTATTACACTTTCTGCAATAGTAACCTGTTTTACAATTGAGTTTTGAACGATATCTTTCGGAAATAATTCACCAACTGTTTTTTTAGCATAATCTGAAGCTTTTAGATTTTGCTTCTTCAACGATACTATTTGAGCGGTTAATTCCTTTTTCATATGTAAAGGATAATCTTTGGAATCAAAGCTTCTGGTCATAATCTGTTCAATGGTTCCATTATTATCGAAATCATTGATCCACATTTTCATTGGCGCCTTTTCATAGGCTTTATAGGCGGTATTTGTACCTTGATTTCCTAGAATTAAATCCATATCACCGTCGTTGTCTAAATCTGCCGAACTGATAGCTCCCCACCATCCATATAAATTGTCAAATGTGGATTCTAGCTTTACTAATTGACGCCCATTGTTTTTATAAATATTGGGTGTGCCCCATTCCGATATGGTAATTAAATCCTTTTTTGAATCTCCGTCTATATCCTCCCAAATAGCATCAGTAATCATACCTGCATTTTTTAAATCGAAAGCAACGCGTTCTGTAGCATTTAAGAAATTACCTTCTCCGTCATTTTCTAAAAATAAATGTGGAGGATCTATGCCATAAGTGCCAACGACACTTCTTGACCCAATAAATACATCTATATCTCCATCATTATCAAAATCATAAGGTGATACTATGGCAATATTTGTATAAACTGAGGGAAGCTTTGAACTTGATTTTGAAAAGTTGCCTTTTCCATCGTTCATATAAAGTCGAGCTGAATATGTTTTGTTTTCTCCAACTTCATTTCCTCCTGATCCAACCATCAAATCTAAATCCCCATCATTGTCGGCATCAAAAAATGCGGCGGAAGTATCTTCAAAAACTTGATCCTGATTAAAGATATTTGAGGATATTGGCTTTAGTTTTCCCTCACCTATATTTTTATAAATCTTCCCAGCTTGATTTTTTGCACCGCCAATATAGACATCTTCATTCCCGTCATTATCAATGTCACCTACCGCTAAAGCTGGTCCTTCTTGTGAAAGCATTTTTGATATTAAACCCTCTTGATCAAAATCTGAGTAGCTGTTCTCAACATGCTTACCCATTAAATTATTAGGGATCTCTTTAAACAATGGCGCTGGAACATTAGGTTTAAAAGCTATGTAATTTGACGTTGCTTCATTTTGTTCAAGAACAAGAAGTTGATTGGCTTTTACATTATTTAATATTTGCGTTTTAGAATTCGGCCAAATAACGCGCAGGGAGTCAATTTGCTGATGTGATCCTAGACCTAAAGTCATTACATAGTCCATAGATGATTGAAACCCTCTAGATGGAACCAATTCCTGTGATAATATCGTTGAGCCACAATAGATTTTGACAGAGCTACCGATAGCGAACTTATTCCCATCTGCCCCTTTTAGCTGTAGTTTGATATAATTATTATCTGTGAGTTTTTCAGAATTATTTCGATAAATAAATGCTTCCATATTTACATTATTTACCACCAAATCTAAATCGCCATCGTTGTCTAAATCACCATAAGCTGCTCCATTCGAAAAACTTGGAATATCTAATCCCCAGTTTTTAGCCTCATTGCTAAAGGTAATATCTCCATTATTTTTATATGCATAATTAGCCTGTGGGGCTTGTGGCATTTTATTAATAATGGAATCAATAGATTCTTTTTTACCAGTTAAGGCCATCTTTTGTATAATTTCATTTGCGAAGAAATCAACAAAATCTAAGTCACTTAAATCATGATTAACACCATTCGTAACGTAGATGTCTCTTAAACCATCGTTGTCCATATCAAAAAGAAGAGCGGACCAACTCCAGTCGGTTTGGGCGACCCCGCTATAATTAGCTATTTCGGAAAAAGTATTATTACCGTTATTGAGTTGTAATGTATTTTGTATATACTGTTGATAAAAATCTTTACTCTGCTTTAATTTGAACACATTATATCCTTCAAACTCCATGACAGACTTAACTCTTTCGTCTCCTTCAGGTAGCATGTCGGTTATAAAGATGTCTGACAATCCGTCATTGTTAATATCGGCAATATCTACACCCATGGCCGAAAGGCATAAGTGTGAGGTCCAATTTTTTATATCTTCTTTGAATGTACCATCATGATTATTTATATATAAATAGTCACGCTCATAAAAGTCATTAGATACGTAAATGTCTGGATATTGATCATTATTGATGTCAGTTACCATAACTCCTAATCCGAATCCTATTAAACTTCCATAGATTCCGGCTTGTTCACTTACATCAACAAATTTCCCATTATCATTGCGGAGTAACATATCACCAACCCCTCTAAATATATGAGGAACATTCTCCCAATCTTGCGCTCGTTTGTCTCTTTGATGTGCATAGCCTAAACTACTCACAGGAATATTACTATTATTCAAAATATAGGCGTCTAAATCTCCGTCCTTATCATAGTCAAAGAAGGAGGCATGAGTAGAAAAACCTGAAGTTGCGAGATTATATTCAATGGCACTTTCCGTAAAGCTTAAGTCTCCATTATTAATGTATAAATCATTATCATGATTATTTCCTTCCATATTACCAGCATTACTAACATATATGTCCAAAAGGCCATCACCATTAATATCGGCCATGGTCACCCCTGTAGACCAAGGTTTGTTTCCTTCAACACCCGCTTTTTGGGAAATATCTTCAAAGACAAAATCACCTTTATTCAAAAATAATTTGTTAGGGCCCATATTTGCTGTTAAAAACAAATCTGCCAGCCCGTCATTATTGATGTCACCAATTGCCACGCCCCCTCCATTATAATAATTTCGATATTTAAAAATATTGAAGTCTTTCTGGTTTTCAATTTTATTAATAAATTGAATTTTCGTTCTACTTGAATCTAAAAGAGTAAATAAAGTGGGTTCAGAAATGTCGACCATTATAGGATCCTTTTGAGATTTATTGTCACAAGACCACATAAAGATTACAATTAGAATGACGTAACCTATTTTAATGGATTTTCTTAAGAAGAATTTAGACTTATTCATTTTTATTTAAAAAAATTGGTGTGTTATTATTAATACCTATGATATAGTACATTTTAGAATTAATTGCAATCTTATTTATAGATCGAGCTGGCCCGCTTATATTAAATGTAGGATTGTTTTGTGGAATAAAATTTCCTTTCATGTTATTTAAAAGTACACCTCCATGAGACGCATCAAGGCGTCCCAATTGAGTGTTTATTTCATAATTATTACCAGCATAAAGAAGGTCTAAGAAGCCATCACCATTAAAATCATCTGCATATATAGCGTTTACAGATGATATTTGAGAATTAATTGGGAGTTGATGTTTTTTATAATTATTGTTTCCAAGATTCTCAAAATAGCAAGTTGCCAGTTCATAGCACATCTTTTTAGAGGCATTTTCTAATTTATTAACCGGTAGAATTTCCTTAATGCTCGCTTTTGCAAAAGCATTATAAGATAAATATTTTTTATTTATAAAAGGCATTTGTTTGGCTAATTCATCTTTTGTAGAAAATGGAGTTTCTTCACCTTTATAGAAATAGGTTACAATCGATTCTTCACTTCCATTATCGTCAAAATCATAATTATATAAGGTGATTGGCATCTCCAAATTTGCTTTCAATCTAGTATTTAATCCCCAATTTCCTGCAACCATATCAAAATCTCCATCCTTGTCAAAATCTTCAACAATTATGGTGTTCCACCATCCGTTTGTGCCTTGTAGCCCTTCCATCTTTTCAAGCTTGAGTGACTTACCATCATTAAGAAATACTGTAATGGGCATCCATAATCCAGATACAATTAAATCATCAAATCCGTTGAAATCAATGTCTTTCCATACTACATCAGTTACATTACCGAGGAATTGAAATTCTTGGGCAAATTCACTAGTAACATTTTTAAAATTTCCATGACCATCATTCAAAAATAAATATTGCTCTGGGGTTTTGCCAAAGGCATTTGATACCGTATTAGACGTAATGGAAATATCCAGATCACCATCATTATCTAAATCGACAGTCTTAACGGTGGAGCCATTTGTTTCGACATCTTTAAAAGCAACTTCATCTTTTATGAAGACTCCATTATCATTAAGATAAAGACGAGGATTTAAGGATTTACCCTCTGTAAATTCGTTACCACCGCTTACTATTAAAAGATCTAAATAGGAATCGCCATTAGCATTAAAAAATAAACTATTTGTGTCCTCACTTAGAGCATCACGTTTAAACAAGTCGTTTTGAGAACTAACAAAGCTTGCATCAGTTTGCTGTAAAAAAAGTTCACTTGCCTGTGTTTTTCCGCCTGTTATGAAGATATCATCAAGGGTATCATTGTTAATGTCTGCAATAGAAATACAAGGGCCCACATTACTCATTGCAAATGGGATAAGCGGATTTTTATTAAAATCTAGGGTATAGGTATCTTTGTGGGTAAAATTAATTGGAGACGTTGCGTTGGCTAGGAATTGTTGTCGCGGACTTATAATTTTTGAGTAGTAATTGCTTTGATTTGCTTCAGAAAAATCTAAAGTAATTTCCTGATTTGTGTTCAAATTATTTATGGTTTGATGAAATCCATTTGTCCAAATAACCACCAATGAATCAATAGTTTTTTCTGTTCCAATACCAATATTTAATTTGGGTTCTACTGAGGAAAGATAACCGCGGGTTGTATAATTCTCATATAATATAGGTCTCCCATGTTGATAAACCAGTACTTTAGAACCAATTCCATTTCGATTCTCAATAGGTCCTTTAAAATTAATTTTTATGAAGTTATTAGCTGAAGTTGAATTCGAAGTGTTCTCTAAAATATAGGCTTCTTGATTAACATTGTTAACCACTACATCTAAATCGCCATCATTATCTAAATCTACATAAACAGCACCATTACTGAAAGATTCTTCGGGGTTAGTCCACTGGCTGGTTGCATCCTTGAAGGTATTATCCCCATTATTGTTATAAAAATAATTAGTAGCTTTTCGCTCTGGTATTTCTTCGAAAAGGTGAAAATCGTTTTCTTCTAGACCCTTATCAATCGACTTTTGAATTTTATCATTAGAGATAAAATTAATAAAATCCATGTCATTTGTAGCGCCCAAAATTCCATTAGTTATGTAAATATCTTTAAAGCCGTCGTTGTCAAAGTCGGCAATTAATGGGTTCCATGACCATTCTGTTGCGGCTATTCCACTCATAAAAGCGATTTCACTAAATGTATTATTTCCATTATTAACATGTAGTGTGTTTTGCATGTATTGAGGGCTATAACCATTTTTCAAATACTGTTCATACGTTGGGTATGGAAATTCTAGTCCAGAAATTTTATAGATATGCAAATCATCCGGTAACATGTCTAAAGATAAAATATCTGTATTGCCATCATTATTAATATCGGCAATCGCATTTCCCATGGAAAAATGTGAACTATGACCTAGGGCTGTGCTATTAGTAGAGATTATATCAATAAAGGTTTTGTCTTGTTGATTTATATAGAGATAATCATTTTCGAAAAAATCGTTTCCAACATATATATCTGGATATCCATCATTATTAATATCACTAATGGAGAGACCTAGACCATATCCAGTTTTACCTTGAAAGATGCCTTTATTTTTTGTTACATCGACAAAATATCCATCTATATTTTCAAATATCTTGTCTCCAGATTCTGCGTCATAAGTTTCTCTAATTGAGCCATTGCCATAGGTTCGGTTAGGGTGAACGGAGTGATTTAGAAGAAACATATCTAAATCTAAGTCTAAATCATAATCGAAGAAAACAGCTTGGGTAGAATAGCCCCTTATATCTAGACCATACTTTGCTGCTTCATTTTCGAATTTGGGGATACCGTTTTCAACGCCCTTATTTACGTATAAAATATTTTTGGAATTTGAGTATTCACCCACCATACAGATATAAATATCCAACAGACCATCATTGTTAATATCTACGGTGGTAACACCCGTCGCCCATTTTTTAGGAGTAGGCGTTGATGTTTTTAGAACGATTTCATCAAATTGGAGATTTCCATTATTTAGATATAATTTATCCTCGGCTTGGTTAGCAACAAAATAGAGATCAACAAGCGAGTCATTGTTAAAATCTCCTGCAGCTACACCAGCTCCATTGTAGAAATATAAATAGTTAAGAATGTTTAATTGAGCTGTATTTTTAATTGTGTTCTGAAAACTTATATTGGTATCAGTTACAGAAAGTTTCTTAAATAGGGGAGAACTTTTTTGACAGGAAAGAGTGACTATAGCAATTAGAATAAAAAATATTCTTAACATTTACTCCGGGAATTTATATTAAAAAACAAAAGAGAGCACAAATTTAATGTACTCTCTTTTATTATTTATTGAAAACAGTACTTATTTATTAGTAACCTTCGTTTTGAACCAAATTAGGGTTAGAAATTAATGCAGAAACTGGTATTGGGAATAAAACTCTATACGGATCAGTATTGGATTTATATGCCCAAGGTTGACTCCATGCACCTAATCGGACTTGATCATTACGTCTCCACATTTCAAGATATAATTCTCTTCCTCTTTCGTCAAGCATAATTTGATCACTAACTGAAGAAAGTGCAGACGCTCCTCTTAATACACGTAATTCATTAACCATTGATAAAGCATTATCTCCAGACGAACCGCCATGCATAATTGCTTCAGCTTTCATTAAATGAGCATCTGAGTATCTGAATACTACTCTATGACCTGTAAAAGCTCCATTTTCAGGATTGTATTTTAGCAATCTCATTCCAGTAACTTCGTTATTACCTAATAAGCCTGGAAGTTCTTTGGTAAAGTACATTGGATTACCTGGACGATCCGTTCTTGGATTACCAGCTTCATCATATTGTTGACCAATTAAAAATCCGTAACCTATTCCTCCATGAGAACCATCTGTAGGCACAAAACCTCTGCGCTCTTCTTGACCAGAACCAGGAACATTTATATTAGGATCTCCTTCGAATAAATCATAAAATTCGGCAAGAGTTGTAAATCCATTCCATCCTCCACCATCATTTCCTGGAGCACCTTGTTTGTAATGTAGGCTATTCCATATTACGTTACCTGTACTAGCTGCTACAAAGAAAATAGTTTCATTATCAACACCTTCTTTAAAAATATCAAAAAATCCTGCTTGTAATCCAAAACCTTCAGCTTTGATAAGATCTACTAATAGCACAACTTTAGTCATATCTGCAGCAGCTGGTGAACCAGCGCCTGTAAAGATATGTTTGTTAAGATATAATTTAGCTAAGAGATAACGCGCAGCCGCTTTAGTTGCACGATTTAAATCTGTACTTGGACCAGAACCAGGTAAACTTGGGATTGCTTCTTCTAAGTCTTGAACAGCAAAGTCAAATGCTTCAGCTCTATTTTTAACAACCGGATCAACATCGCTACCTTCATCTACCCCTCTAAAAGGAGCTTGTCCATAAAGATCTACCAACCAATANGTACTCATGGCGCGTAAAAATTTAGCTTCAGCAATTTGTAGAGGATTTCCACCACTTCGCGGATCTATAATAGCTGTAGCTCTAAATACATTTTGGTTTAAGTTATTCCAAACTGCTTTAACCATAGAGTGATTTGGATCCCAGTTATGATCGTGCAAGTTACGCCATACACCATTATCACCCCAGTCAGTACCTCTAGTAGGAACTAGCTGTTCATCGGATGTAACTTCATTTAAAGCATATAAATCACCTTGATTTTCTATTTGTCCTCTCCAGTCATTATAAAGACCGTCAAGAGAAGTTGTTGGATCAACTCCGCTAAATTCACCCGTCAAGTTCTCAAAATTAGAATCTGTTGGTTCAATTTCTAAATTAGTACAACTAATCGCACTGATTAAAGAGGCACTAATTAATATAAGATATATTTTTGTTCTTTTCATCGTTGTTATTTTTTAAAATGTTGCGTTTAATCCTAATGTATACGTTACTGCTTTAGGGTAACTAGTGTAATCAATACCAGCAGATGGAATATTGTTCAATGATTTTGGAGTATCAACTTCCGGATCTAATCCTGAGTAAGGAGTAATTATGAATAAATTTTGACCCGTTGCAACTAAGCGTAAGCTCTTCAAAAACCCTTTTTCTTTCATGTTAAAACTATAACCTAATGATAGATCTGATAATCTTAAGAAATCACCTTTCTCCAAGAATCGAGTTGAAACGTCGGGTGCATTCGCAGTAGACTCTCCATTTGTTAATACATATTCTGGAACGTTTTTACCTACACCAATAATACCTGCAGTTTGATAAGCATTAGCGGTATTATTATATACATATTGTCCATATTGACCGTTTAAGTAAGCGTTCAAATCCCAATTTTTGTATGTGAAGCTAGTGTTAATCCCCACAGTATAATCTGGCAAGGCACTTGCTCCAACAAATTCTTGTTTGTCACCATTAGGATAAATAGTAATTCCATTTTCATCATACCCGCCAAATTCTCTTAAGTAGAAAGAAAATAATGGCTGTCCTTCAGCCAATAGTTGGGAATATGCACCTGTTAAACCATTTCCATTAATTTCACCAGTTTGAACAAGACCATCAAAATTTTGAACTTCATTTTTATTGTAGCCAATATTGAATCCAAAATTCCAATTCATATCTTCTTGTTGAATGATGTCATAACTTAATGAAAACTCGACACCTTGATTAATTACGTCTGCATCTAAATTAGAGAATACAAAAGGTTGTACTGCAGGTTGTGCAGCATCTACTTTAAGTAATAAATCTTTAGTGTCTTTATAGTAGAAATCTAAAGTACCACTTAGACGATTTTCAAAGAAACCAAAATCGAGTCCTACACCAGCTTGAGAAGTTTCCTCCCACTTTAAATCATCATTTTGGAATGATACAATATTAGTTCCTCCTAAATTGATACTTCCGTCATTATTAATACCTGGGGCACTGAAACGTTGTCTTTGAGTAAAGTTACCATAACCTAAGCCATCTTGATTACCAGTGATACCGTATCCAAGTCGTAGTTTAAGTGTTGAAAACGCATCAGGAATAAAATTTTCGTCTTGTAACTGCCAAGCAAAAGCACCAGAAGGGAAATAACCGTATTGGTTATTTGGACCAAATCGAGAAGAACCATCAGCACGCATAGTGGCTGTAAATAAATATTTACCGGCAATAGTGTAATTTATTCTTCCAAAATATGATTGAAGCTCATCAGTGTTATTATACCAATCTCCAGTTACAGAACGGACAGGAACTCTTGAAGGAGCTGTTACTTCGATACCTCCTATAATCTCTGGTACAATTTGATTTATAAATAAACCATTTGAATTATATCCATAAGTCTGGAAGGATTGGTTAATGCCACTTTCTATAATGTCGGTTGCATCTACTAAATCAGAAGCCATTCCATTCAAATCGGTTGTGTTAAAACCAAACCCATTGATTGTTTTTCCTCGGCTATTGAAAGATTGATAGGAATAACCAACTAATACTTCAAGATCTGAATTTCCAAAATCTTTTTGCCAATTTAAAGTAAGGTCCATTAATTTGTTTAGAGAAAATACCTCTTGATAACTTCCTCGACCATTTCCAGGAGTTCCATTATTAAAACCATCTACTTCTGCTGAAAGTACTTGAGTTCTGTATGCCTTAGCATCATCATACCCCAGGTTAACTTTTGCTTTCAAATCTGGCACAATAGTATATTCTGCAGCAATATTTCCTAACAAACGATCTGTATTCGCGGTATCTTGATAATATGCCAACAATTGCGCTGGATTTAAATCACCACTACCGCTTGTAAATAAAGGAGAATTAGGCCATGTAGGATTTGCAAAATAAGCAGCACCTAATAAATCACCTAACGAACCATTAGTACTAGTTATTAAAGGTGATTCATTGTTTACGCGAGACATCGTTCCATTAAAATCTAATTTTAATTTGTTATCGAAAAAACGATGAGTTGCATTTAAACGACCTGTTATTCTTTCTTGTTCTGAATTTTTTATTACACCGAATACATCAGAATACCCAAAAGATGCTCTTACATAACCATCTCCATAGTTATTAGAATAAGAAAGTCCACTAGTAGTTGATTCTGCTGATCTAGTTACCACATCTTGCCAATCAGTATTATTACCATAATCTAAAGCCTCAGCATCACCACCATATTGAGCAACACCCTTTAGGAAGGAATATCGATCTAATAAATCAAATCTATTAGAAGGGCTAGCAGTACTAACACTTGTATTAAATTCAAATAATCCACCACCACCAGCTTTACCGGATTTGGTTGTAATTAAAACAACTCCATTAGCACCTCTAGAACCGTAAATTGCAGTTGCTGACGCATCTTTTAGAATAGTAATATTTTCAATATCACCAGGATTTAAAAACCCTAAAGGGTTTTTTGCAGAACTACCGCCAACTCCTAGATCTCCTCCACCTGGAGTACCACCATCAGCTAAAGGAATTCCATCAACAACAAATAAAGGGTTGTTGTTAGAACGTACAGAAGCTGTACCTCTAATACGGATGGCTATTCCAGCACCAGGCTCACCACTTGATTGGCTTATTTGAACCCCAGCAGTTTTACCTTGTATTAATTGTTCTGGTGATAAAATCACCCCACCATTAAAATCTTCCGATTTAATGGATGCAACGGCACCAGTTGCGTCTTTTACAGTTGTTGTACCATAACCAATAACGATTACCTCATCAAGTAATGATGCATCTTCCAGAAGAGTAACATTAATAGAAGTTTGAAGATTAACTTGAATTTCTTGAGAAATGTAACCAACATAACTGAAAACTAAAACTGCTTCACTAGAACCAGCATCTAAAGAGTATTTTCCGTCAAAATCCGACTGAACACCAGTAGAGGTTCCCTTTACAATAATGTTTACCCCTGCCATGGGTCCCTGTGCATCAGTCACAACACCACTTACAGTTTGAGCATAAGTGATTGTTCCAAAGATTAAAATGCACGAAAATAATAGTTTTTTGAGTAATTTATTTTCCATAATTAATTGTGAATTTTGTTAGTTAATTTAATAAGCTAAAGTAGTTAATTTAATAACCTAAAAGATTTTTCTGTTAAAAGTTAATGTGAAATTAAGCGCAAGTTTAAATTATTTTTTATTCAATTTAAAAAAAATAGCCATTTAACTTCAGTTTTATATACCGAAAACGATTTCGGAATTTACGTTAAATATTTATTAATATAAGTTTTTATATGTTAATTTTACTTAATTCTAAAAATATTAGGTTTAAAATAGAATAATCTTGGTTTATGAAAGACTCAAAAATAACGTTACAACAAATTGCTGAAAGATTAGGAATTTCTACAGCTACTGTTTCAAAGGCTTTAAAGGACTATCCAGACATAAGTGACAAAACCAAGAGTGAAGTAAAAAAACTTGCCCAAAAATTAAAATACAAACCAAATTCATTTGCACAAAGTTTACGGAATCAAGAATCAAAAATTATAGGATTAATCACACCTCAAATTGTTCATCATTTTTTTGCAAATATCATTTTGGGCGTTATCAAGGCTGCTGAAGAAAAAGGATATCTGGTCATTATTTTGCAGTCTGATGAATTGTATGAAAATGAAAAAAGACAAATTGATCTATTATTGGATAAAAATGTAGATGGCATTTTATTGTCACTTGCAGAAGACACAGTAAACTTTGAACATATAAATGAAATCATCAAACATGGAACACCTGTTGTACTGTATGATAAAATCTCCAAATTAATTAGGTGTCATAAAGTGGTAATAAATGACAGGAAAGCCGCTTTTGATGCAACCAAGTACCTTATAGATTCTGGCTGTAAAAGGATAGCTCATATAAGAGGCTCCCTAAAACCGCAAACCACCATCGATAGATTTTTGGGATACAAGAATGCTCTTGAATCAAATGGTTTAGTTTATGATAAATCTATAGTTTTTGAAGCCGAACACTTATCCTATGAAAATGGGAAAGATATTGGAGACGAGATTTTTTTGGATCATGAAGATATTGATGGAATTTTCGCTTTCACCGATTTGTTGGCAGCAGGAGTTATGGTAAGGCTTAAGGAATTGGGTAAAAGGATTCCTGAAGATATTTCAATAATTGGGTTTAGTAATTGGTTTTTAACACAAATTACAACCCCAAAACTTTCAACAATTGATCAACCAGGTTATGAAATGGGAGAAGAAGTGTTCAAATTGTTGTATGAAGAAATAATGACGAATAAGGTTAATCGTTCATTGGTCGAATATAGAACTATTGAAATACCAACAAAAGTTATTATTAGAGAATCCACGAAATAAAATTATCCTTTAGATCTCTATTAGCGAGAGAATATCTTTTTCCAAAATGGCAGAATTAGCACCATCAGAACCCGCGACTAATGCGCCGACGGCACAAGCATAGTTTAAGGCATCTTGATTATTAGAATGATTGGTTATTTTGTGTAATAAAGCGGCTAAAAAAGAATCACCTGCTCCAACGGTGTCCTTCACCACCACTTTATACCCTTCATTAAAATAAATATGACCGTCATTTAGTAATATGGCTCCCTTTTCACCTCTAGTAACACAAACATATTTAGCATCAAAGGATTTTGAAATGAAGATCATTTTTTCTTCTGTTGAATTACTTTCAAAATTAAGATTTAGAGAAATTAAATCAAGCTCATCTTCATTAAACTTTATAAAATCAGCCTTTCTCATTAATTCTGAAAGTAATTCAATCGAAAAAAATGGTGGCCGAAGATTAACATCAAAGACTTTGAAATTGGCATAATTCAATAAATTTAGTAACGTATTTTTTGAAATAGGACTTCTACAAGCTAAGCTACCAAAAACAAAAACGTCACTTTGTTTTACCAACTTGATATTCTTCTCAGTTAATTCTATAGAATCCCAAGCTACTGGGAGCTTTATTTCATAAGTTGCTGAATTATTAGCGTCTAATAACACATTCACTTTTCCAGTTTCAAATTTCTGGTTAATTTGAAGATAATCTGTTGTTACATTGTTTACCTTAATATAATACTTTAATTTATTTCCAAGTACATCATCTCCAATAGAACTAATAATATTAGCTGTATTAGTAAATGATTTTAAGCGCAATGCAACATTTAAGGGAGCTCCACCAATTTTTTCATAATCGGTAAAAATATCCCAAAGCACCTCTCCAAAACATGTAAAAGAATACATAAACCCTAGTTGTTAAATTCCAATTGGCTAATTCTTAATTTAGTAATAAAAATATCAGAATTATTAACAGTTTTTAATTTCAAAGATTGAAAAGGTGAATTGGGAAAAAATATCTCTGTCATAACAGTTTCTCCTCCATTATAAAATATTTCGATTGAAGTTTTATCAATAATTATTTGAATATCTACTGTCTTTAAAGTTGATTCAAAAGTCGCCTTTGATACTTTATCAGCAAATTTTTCTGAAAAACTATTATCACCGGCATAACGTCTATCTATATAGTAATAGTTCGCCATATTGTTTATTCCGAACTCAACCTTTTCTCCACTATCATTACTCAAAATAAATGTATAATTATCCTTAGATAATTTGGATAAATTTAATTCAACGATAGCCCTATTTACATCAATACTGTCACCATTTATTAAATTAAATTTTCCAGAATAAGTGCCATTTTCTTCGGTGTGGATTTCTTTTTTGTATTTGTTAAGCTCGGTCACAGGATTTGACAATAACCGATACCTACCTTCATTATTTATTAATGTTAATTCTCTAGCAATTGTCATTGAACTTCGCCACTCTTCAGTTGGAACTACCGCAGCATATTCCCAATTGGACATCCAGCCAATAAATAATTTTCTGCCGTCAGAATCTGGAATATTGGACCAAGTAACACCAGCATAATTATCCTTACCGAAGTCCAGCCAAATGGCATCTGCTATTGCTATATCTTGAGCAAATATTTCGTCTAAAACGAAATTTACCCCGTCAAAATCACCTATAAAGTACTGAGTGCCAGAACCGCCATTTATGCCTCCAGGATTTAAACTTTGAAGCAAGACCCATTTAATTTCATCCGAGCCTTTAACTTTCATCGGGAAAAAATCGGGGCATTCCCAAACTCCATCATGGGCTCCAATGCCTTCACCGAAACTGGATAATAATTTCCAATTTTTTAAATCCTTTGACCCATAAAACAAGGTTTTTTGATACGTAGCTAAAGCCATAACCCATTGCTCATTATTTCCATCCCAAATAACTTTCGGATCTCTAAAATCTTTAATCCCAGGATTAGGAAGAACAGGATTCTGACTATATTTTGTCCAAGTTTGCCCTTCATCTAATGAATAAGCTATTGCCTGACTTTGAAAATCAATTTTCCCAGCTTTTTCACCATCCATATTATGGTAAGTGAAAATGGCAACAATAGGTATTTTACCGTCTTTACCGAAGCCTGAAGTATTATTGATATCTACCACAGCGCTTCCTGAGAATATGTATCCTAAACTATCTGGATAGATAGCTATAGGCTGTTCTTTCCAACTTACTAGATCTTCACTTAATGCGTGACCCCAGTGCATAGGTCCCCAAACATTATCATTAGGATAATATTGAAAATATAAATGATATTTTCCATTAAGAAAAAACATGCCATTTGGATCATTCATCCAATTTTTATTTGGCGTGAAATGAAAGTTAGGACGGTATAACTTTTCTTCTGAAACATTCATATTAGTCGAGGTATCTTTAGTTTTTTTTGAAGCATTATTACATCCTAATAGTACTATAAAAAGCCATGATGAAAGAATTAATATTTTGCTAAATTTATTTTTCATGTTTTACAAGTTTCTTACTTAATTCTTCAAGTGAAACACCTTTGGTTTCTGGCATGATAAAGAGGGCAAAAAGTAATTGTAAAACCATCATACCAGCGAAAAAAGCAAATATAATCCAAGGATCATCTTTTAATATTCCGGCTTTTTCATCTAAAAAAACAGGGGTCAATAAAGTAATCGTAGCGGCAAAAATCCAATGAACCCCACATCCAAAGGAATTACCCATGGCCCGCACTTTGTTTGGAAATATTTCTGAAATAAAGACCCAAATAATGGCTCCTTGTCCAATTGCGTGGGACGCTACGAACACAATTATAAATGTAAGTAATACCGATGCACTCGCATCGGTTTTAAAGGCCCAAGCAACCACCGATAAGCTGATAATATATCCAACAGAGCCAATAATTAATAGCTGACGTCTTCCAAACTTATCAATTAGACTCATTCCGATTAGAGTGAATATTAAGTTAGCCAATCCTACATAAACTGATGCTAAAAATGGGTCTTCAATTCCTGCTCGACCAAAGATTTCTGGAGCATAGTACAAAAGAAAATTAATGCCAGAAAGTTGATTGAAAAATGCTATCAAAAAGGCAAGCATTAAAGGGAAACTGTAAATTCTTGAGAAAACACTTTTTGCCTTTTTAACAGTTGTATTTAATTCTTCTTTTATTTCTAAAAGCTTCAATTTTGCGACGGATTCATCGTAAACCATTGATAGGACTGATAAAGCTTCCTCATCGTCTCCCTTTTTTAAGATCAACCAACGAGGACTTTTAGGAACTCCCAATATCATGAGACAAAATAGAAGAGCAGGAACAGCTTCTGCACCAAGCATCCATCTCCAATCATTTGCTCCATCAAATCCTTTTAATAACATATTTGAAAAAAAGGCAATCAATATTCCAAAAACAATATTGAACTGATACAAAGCAACAAGTTTTCCTCTATTATGAGCATTAGATATTTCAGCAATATACATGGGTGCAACCACAGATGAAGCCCCAACACCGAGTCCGCCAATAAATCGAAGGAGAGAAAAAGAGTATTTATCGACTGCAAGGGCCGAACCCAAAGCAGAAACTAAAAATAAAATACCTATCCAAAATAAGGTTTTCTTCCTTCCATATTTATCCGCAGGAAGGCCTCCTAGAAGAGCGCCAACTACAGTTCCCCATAATGCCATCGACATAATAAAAGTTCCATGAAATAAGGGAGTCGTATTCCATAACTCTTTTATGGGTTCATTGGCTCCAGAAATTACAACTGTATCAAAACCAAATAGAAATCCTGAAACCGCTACAGTTAAAGACCAATAGAATAATTTTTTGTTCATCTAGTTAATTTTAACGAATGAGAGTGTAGAAAAGTAATACATTCATATGCAATTAGCTTTTAATTTTTTTATAAAGAGTAGAATATCAATCCGAAAACGATTTCGCTTTGGCATACCTAAATTTTAAAGTAAATAGTTAATTATTAATTTTTTATATAATACTTTTCACTAAAATATAAAAGATAAGTATTATGAGCTCAAGGTTTCTTTTTCTAACCATATTTCTTTGCCAGTTAGTATTTTCTCAAAATGACGGGTGGAATATTTCAACAACAGAAAGATCTAATTATACAGGAATAGTTGTATCAAATGGTAGATTGGGCATATTACCTTCCGAAGAACCTTTTAGAACAAAACAGATTATTTTAAATAATGTATATGACAAAGAATCTCCTTTAGGCGTTAGTAAAATTCTACAAGGGATGAATTTTGGAAATCTGGATATTGAAATCGATGGCGAATTAATAACCGCCGCAAATATTTCTAATTGGAAGCAAACTTTAAATATGAAAGAAGCAGGCTTTACAACTTCCTTTTCATTTAAGAACAAGGCCGAAATAATATATACAATTTATGCACTTAGAAACGTTCCCTATTCAGGATATATCGATATTTCAATAAAAGCACTTCAGAATATATCCACAAAAGTTACAGGCAAAATAGAGTCCTTGGCAGAATTCAAAGAACCCCTAAGCACATTTAGAGTTTTAAAGGATAATGAAACTACTATGCCGGTTCTTCAAACAGTTGCTAAAAGTAGGCTTGGCAAGCATACTGTAGCAACAACTTCTACTTTTATTTGGCACCAAATTAATTCTGGGAGAGAGGAACAACGACCAGAATTAGTTCATAACCTAGTTTCAGATTATAATAATCAATTATCATTTACGAAGGAAATAACAAAAAGTACTTCTCTAAATTTTGCTTGGACTGGAGCTCAATGTACGACACAAGATTTTGATGACCCACAGACTGAATCGGAACGATTTGTGATTTTCAATTTATTAACGCCTTGGCAAGACTTATTAGGGCAACACAAAGCACTATGGGAAGAATTATGGGAAGGCGATATAATTATTGATGGGGATCTTCAATCACAGCAGGACGTGAGATTGGCTTTATATCATCTGTATGCCTTTGGCAGAGGGGACTCCAATTTAAGCATTGCACCAATGGGATTATCGTCTCAAAATTACAATGGACATATTTTTTGGGACACAGAATTATGGATGTATCCTCCTTTACTCGTTTTGAATCAAGACATAGCAAGATCATTGGTGAACTATAGGTCTGACCGACTAGATAAAGCAAAGCAAAAAGCTATTAATTTTGGTTATAAAGGTGCTATGTTTCCTTGGGAAAGTGACGATACCGGCGAGGAAGCAACTCCAGCCTGGGCTTTAACAGGAACGTTTGAACATCACATTACAGCTGATGTTGGTATTGCATTTTGGAATTACTATCGAGTCACTAAAGATAAATTATGGTTGAAAGAAAGAGGGTATCCGATGCTCAAGGAAATTGCCGATTATTGGGTAAGCCGCTCTACTAAGAACAGTGACAATTCATATACGATTAAAAATGTTGTGGGGGCAAACGAATTCGCGCCAAATGTGGATGACAATGCCTTTACAAATGGATCGGCAATAACTGCTTTAAGATATGCTTCTCTTGCAGCAAATGCGCTTGGATTAACGCCAGACGCAACTTGGAAGGAAGTTGCCGATCATATAAAAATTCATAGATTTCCAGATGGAACAACTATGGAGCATAGCAAATACGATGGTGTTATTATCAAACAAGCTGATGTAAACCTTTTATCTTATCCATTGGATATAGTAAATGATGAAGAAACCTTATTGAAAGATTTAAAATATTACGAACCTAGGCTGGCACTTGATGGTCCCGCTATGGGAAAATCTGTCTTCGCAGTAATTTATGCACGCCTGGGGGATGTTGAAAGTGCTTTCCGCCTATTTAAAGAAAGCTATGAGCCAAATAAACGAGCTCCTTTTGGGGCATTGGCCGAATCTGCAACTAGTAATAATCCTTATTTTACTACCGGTGCGGGCGGAATGTTACAAACAGTTCTATTTGGTTTTGGAGGTCTTCATATTACCGAGACTGGGATAATTCAAAAAAATGGAATCCTTCCTAAACAATGGAAATCATTAACCATTAAGGGAGTCGGCCCAGATAAGAAAACATTTGTGGTAAAAAATTAGATCCTGCAGATTATAGAGATTATTTATGCAATTTTAGCTGAATACGCTTTCTTGCAATATCTACCTCTAAAACCTTTACAATTATTTGCTGATGGAGAGCTACATAATCGTTTACATCGGAAACAAAAGAGTCTGACAGATTTGAAATATGAATCAAACCACTTTCTTTAATTCCCACATCAACAAAACATCCGAAATTGGTAATATTATTAACAATCCCAGGAAGTAATTGTCCTTCTTTTAGATCATTTATAGTTTTTATACTTTGATTGAAGGTAAACACTTTTGCCTCTTCTCGAATATCCAATCCTGGTTTTTCCAGTTCCCGAACAATATCTTTTAAGGTAGGTAAACCAAAAGTATCAGTACAATAGTTTTCTAATCTAATTTTCTTAAGAAGGGGCGAATTTCCTATTAACTTTGATATTTCTATACCTTCATCCTTTGCCATTTTTGAAACAATAGGATAACTTTCTGGATGTACGGCAGAATCGTCCAACGGATTCTTGGCATTCTTAATTCTCAAAAATCCCGCAGCTTGCTCATATGCTTTGCTTCCTAAGCGAGGTACATTTAACAATTCACTTCGAGATGAAAAAGCACCAAATTCTTCTCTATAATTTAATACGTTTTCGGCTAATTTCGGACCAATACCAGAAACATAACTTAGAAGCGAAGTGCTTGCGGTATTAATATTCACCCCTACAGCATTTACGGAATGCATGACCACAGTGTCTAAAGATTTTTTTAATTTTACTTGATCCACATCATGTTGATATTGCCCAACCCCAATGGATTTGGCATCTATTTTAACCAGTTCGGCTAGAGGATCCTGTAAGCGTCTACCAATAGAAACAGAACCACGAACCGTAACATCGTAATTTGGAAATTCATCACGAGCAATTTTGGAAGCCGAATAAATGGAAGCACCGGCCTCACTTACCACAAAAACCTGAATATCCTTATTGAAATGAATTCTACGGATGAGTGTTTCTGTTTCGCGAGATGCCGTTCCATTGCCAATTGCAATAGCTTCAATTTTATAGGCATCCACCAAAGTGCTTATTTTCTTTATGGCTCCTTTCTCGTCGTTTTTTGGAGCATGTGGATAAATAGTTTCATTGTGTTTTAATTTTCCCTGAGCATCTAAACAAACTATTTTACAACCACTCTTGAAACCGGGATCTATGGCCAAAACTCTTTTTTCGCCAAGTGGAGAACCTAACAAAAGTTGTTTCAAATTATTAGCAAAAACATTAATAGCGGTTTCGTCGGCTTTTTCTTTTACCAGTACTAAGGATTCATTAGATAAAGCAGGAAATAAGAGGCGTTTATATGCATCCTCTATAGCCAGTTTTATTTGTTCGGTGCATTCATTTTTAGATCGAATAATTTTTTCATAAAGTTTTGAAAGTACTTTTTCATCATCAACTTCAATTTTCATACGAACATAGCCTTCAGATGTTGCTCTTAATATAGCCAATATACGATGAGAAGGGCAACGATTTAACGATTCACTCCATTCGAAATAGTCTCTAAATTTTTGAGCTTTTTCTTTGTTTTCTTGCCCTTTAACAACCTTGGTTGTGATTGTTGCGAATCTACTTAATTCGTTGCGAATGCTATTTCGAAGGTCTATTCGTTCATTAATCCATTCTGATATAATATGTCGGGCACCTTCCAATGCTTCTTCTTCTGAAGCGACTTCGTTTTTCACATACTTTAAGGCAATCGAATAAAGGTCGGAAACATTCTGACTCATAATAATTTTAGCCAAGGATTCTAATCCGTTGTTACGAGCCATTTCCGCCTTTGTTTTTCGCTTTTTCTTGAAAGGCAAATACAGGTCTTCGAGTGTGATAAGATCTGTGGCTTCATTTATTTTTTTTCGAAGCTCATCTGATAATACTTCTTGTTCTTCAATAGCTTTTAAAATGGTAGTCTTACGTTTTTCAAGGACTTCAAATTGCTCTTTGTATTTTAGAATATCCCCAATTTGTATTTCATCCAGATTTCCAGTTTGCTCTTTTCGATAGCGAGAAATAAAAGGAATCGTGCAATCATCATTAATAAGCTGAACGGTATTTTTTACGCTCTCTTTTGGCAATAGAGTTTTAGATATTATGAAATTTAAGAGTTGCAACATGGAATAGCAAAATTAGTTACGATTAAATAAAAACAGGGCTTTGAGCGCATAAATATATACTTTATGAAGTTGTAGAAAGAAAAAATTTTAGGGATCATTTCAATTTTCGCCTTTTTGTAATTGTTTTTTCTGAAAGACAGCATTTGTCATTTTTTATAAAAAACTGAAGTCATACTTTTGTAGTTATTTTTGAAAAAAGCAATATGACAATTTCAGGGAAAATTGAATTAATGTCCCCCGCAGGTAACTTTGAATCGCTGCAAGCTGCTATAGATAATGGAGCAGATTCTGTTTATTTTGGAGTAGACCAGTTGAATATGCGAGCCCGGGCCAGCGTAAATTTTATCATTGATGATCTTCCCGAAATAACGCGACGATGTAGCAAGAAAAAGGTAAGAACATATATCACTTTGAACACGATTATTTATGATCATGATCTTTCAGTGATTAGAACCATATTGAACGCCGCAAAATTAGCGGATATTACGGCTGTAATTGCCATGGATCAGGCAGTAATTTCCTATGCAAAACAAATTGGAATGGAAGTTCATATCTCTACTCAAATAAATATAACCAACATTGAAACGGTGAAATTCTATGCTTTTTTTGCAGATACCATGGTTATGAGTCGAGAGTTGAGTCTTAGCCAAGTAAAGAAAATCAATGAACAGATAGAGAAAGAACAAATAAAAGGACCCTCAGGGAATCTAATAGAAGTAGAAATATTTGGACATGGAGCTTTATGCATGGCCGTATCTGGAAAATGTTACTTGAGTCTACATTCGTTTAACTCTTCTGCTAACCGAGGCGCATGTAAACAGAATTGCCGAAAAAAATATACAGTAATTGACCAAGAAACTGGTTTTGAGTTGGAATTGGAAAATGAATATATGATGTCTCCTAAAGACCTGTGTACTCTAGATTTTTTGGATCAGGTAATTGAAACTGGGGTTAAGGTTTTAAAAATAGAAGGTCGAGGACGAGCACCAGAATATGTTGCAACGGTTACTAAAACGTATAGAGAAGCGATCGATGCATTTTATAATGGAACCTATAATTCAGAAAAAGTGAATAAGTGGATGATAGAACTTAACAAGGTTTATAATCGGGGGTTCTGGAGTGGATACTATTTGGGTCAAAATCTGGGAGAATGGAGTAATATCGACGGTTCTAAAGCAACTCAAAAGAAAGTGTATATAGGCAAAGGAGTTCATTATTACCCTAAGACCAAGATTGCTGAATTTAAAATTGAAGCTTTTGATCTTGAATTGGGAGATAATATTTTGGTTACTGGTCCAACAACAGGAGCAAAGGAGTTTGAATTAACGGAAATGTTAGTGAACGACCAACCGCTTTTAAAAGCTAAAAAAGGGGATTCTTGTACTATCCCGATGCAATTCAGAATTAGGCCTTCGGATAAGCTTTATAAAATAATTCTTACTTAATGGTAGTCGTAACTTTGCAACAAGCAAAATGTATTGGCTGCAATTATTGTGTAGAATTTGCTCCGGCACATTTTCGAATGTCAAAAAAAGACGGTAAAACAGTCTTACTCCAAGCTTCAGAAAAAAAAGGATTTCACACGTTGAAATCTGCCGATAATACTATTTTTGAAGCTTGTGCACTAGCTGCTAAAGCTTGTCCTGTCAAAATCATTTCGGTTAAAATTCTTTAAATAAATGGATCGTAATAGGGCTTAATTAATAGTCGCTCCATTTTCAACCCCGTCCTCTCCAGGATTTACAAAAACGAGCTTCCCTTCAGCATTTTCCGTCATTAAAATCATTCCTTCACTAGTAACTCCTCTCAATTCTCTCGGAGCTAAGTTTACTAACACAGTAACTTTTCTCCCAATAATTTCTTCAGGAGTGAAACTTTCAGCAATGCCCGAAACAATAGTGCGAATGTCTATGCCAGTATCTATTTTTAATACTAACAGTTTTTTAGCTTTCGGCATTTTTTCAGCCTCAATGATAGTTCCCACTCGGATGTCTAATTTGGTGAAATCATCAAATGTGCAGGTTTCCTTTTGAGGGGTTATCGTTCTGTTGGCAGCTTCATTCATCTTTTTACTTGTTTGTAGTTTGTCCAATTGATGTTGCATTTGCTCATCTTCAATTTTGCTGAAAAGTAATTCTCCAGCTCCTATAATATGACAGGTTTTATCAATTCAGTTTTTAAAGAAATGTCATTCCATGAATTCTTGATAAAATGCTCCTTCGTTGCATCACTCGAACTGACTTTGAGAAGGGATTTAAGTTTTTCCGAAGTAAAAGGCAAAAAGGGTTCACTTAAAATAGCTAAAGCAGAGGCGATTTGTAAAGCGACATACATAATCGTTTTGGTTCTAACTTCGTCGATTTTTATAGTCTTCCATGGCTCTTCGTCTGCAAGATATTTATTTCCTAAACGAGCAACATTCATTAATTCCATTTGGGCTTCACGGAAACGATAGCGCTCTATGGAGCTAGCAATTACACTAGGGTAGGCTTTAAGTTCATTCAGAGTCGCGATGTCAACCTCTGTAAAAGTAAAAGGTTCTGGAACCACACCCTCGTAATATTTATGAGTTAATACAACTACTCGATTAATGAAGTTGCCAAAAATCGCCACCAGTTCGTTATTATTGCGAGCTTGAAAATCACTCCAGGTAAAATCATTATCCTTTGTTTCAGGAGCATTAGCCGTTAGGGCATATCGCAATACATCTTGCTGATTGGGAAAGTCTTCTAAATATTCATGTAACCATACTGCCCAGTTCTTACTGGTAGATATTTTATTGCCTTCAAGATTTAAAAATTCATTTGCAGGCACATTATTTGGCAGAATATAACTTCCTTCTGCTTTTAGCATAGCTGGGAAAATAATACAATGAAATACAATATTATCTTTTCCTATGAAATGTAATAATTTAGAGTCTTGATCTTTCCAATAGGGTTTCCAATCCTTTCCTGTTCGCTCTGCCCATTCTTTAGTTGCTGAAATATACCCAATAGGTGCGTCAAACCATACATATAGAACTTTTCCTTCTGCACCATCTATGGGTACCGGAATTCCCCAATCTAGGTCGCGAGTAACAGCCCGTGGTCGTAAACCATCATCTATCCATGACTTACATTGGCCATATACATTTGTTTTCCAGTCTTTTTTATGTCCTTCAACTATCCATTCTTTTAGCCAAGGTTCATATTGATCAAGGGGTAAAAACCAATGTTTGGTTTCCTTTAAAGAGGGAGTAGCACCAGTAATGGCGCTTTTTGGATTGATTAAATCAGTTGCATTATGAGTGGTTCCACAATTTTCACATTGGTCACCATAACTTTCTTCGTTACCGCATTTTGGGCAGGTTCCTATAACAAAACGATCTGCCAAAAATTGATTGGCATCGGCATCGTAAAGTTGTTCTGTGACTTCTTCAATGAATTTGCCATTATCATTGAGTTTTGTAAAAAAAGAAGATGCCGTTTCATGATGTATTTTAGCAGAGGTACGAGAGTAATTATCGAAAGAGATTCCGAAGTCTTCAAAAGATTTCTTAATAATAGCGTGATATTTGTCTACTACTTGCTGAGGGGTTATGCCTTCTTTTTTCGCTTTAAGAGTAATTGGAACACCGTGTTCGTCACTTCCACAAACAAAAACAACATCCTTTTTCTGTATGCGCTGGAATCGGGCATAAATATCTGCAGGCACATAAACACCTGCTAAATGCCCAATATGTACAGGGCCATTTGTGTATGGTAATGCAGCTGTGATGGTATATCTTTTAGGCTCTTGACTCATATTTTTTTGAAAAGCACAAAATTACATATAAATGTACTAATTTGTATGCTTTACTTTTTTAGTTTCAATACGAATGACAATACCAGCATCATTACAAAAAGGCGATAGTATAGGGATAGTGTCTACCGCCCGTTCTATTACAATACAAGAACTTAAACCTTTCTTGCAGTTAATCGAAAGTTGGGGTTTCCATTATGTTCTTGGAAACACTATCGATGTATTCGAACATCAATTTGCAGGAGATGATAGCTTGAGAGGACAAGATTTTCAACAAATGTTGGACAACCCAAACATAAAGGCAATTTGGTGTGCTCGTGGTGGATATGGTACTGTAAGAATAATTGACAGTTTGGATTTTTCAGAATTTAGAAAGAATCCAAAGTGGATAATTGGGTATAGTGATGTAACAGTTTTGCATTCCCATATTCATAATTTAGGAATTGAAACCCTTCATGCAAATATGGCAATTGACATTAATACTAAAACTGAAGAAACTCGGTCTTCTATCGAGAAGGTTCTCGGCGGAAAAAAGTATGAAATTAAGATAGCTTCGGAGAATGAACTGAATAGAATCGGTAACGCAAAAGGAGAGCTAGTGGGCGGAAATTTATCTCTTCTCTTCTCACTTTTAGGAAGTCCTTCAGAAATTAATACGGATGGTAAGATTTTATTTATTGAAGATTTAGATGAAATGCTATATCACATAGATCGAATGATGGTTAATTTTAAAAGAAATGGTTTATTAAAGAATCTTGTGGGCTTAATTGTAGGAGGAATGAGTGATATGAGGGACAATACTATCCCTTTTGGAAAAACAGCGGAAGAAATAGTATTGGAAGCAGTTTCGGAATACAATTACCCAGTTTGTTTTAATTTTCCAGCAGGACACATAAATGATAATCGGGCTCTTATTCTAGGGAGAGTAGTGCAGATGCAGGTGTCTGAAAATGCCATAAATTTGAAGTTTTAATTTCTGCAACTATAACCATTATGGCACACCACAACGAACTAGGTGAAATAGGAGAACAGCTGGCGGCAGATTACTTATCTCGTAAGGGTTATGTTATCCTGGAGCGCAACTTTGTTTATGATAGAGCTGAATTAGATATCATTGCACAAAAGGATAGAACGATAGTTGTTGTAGAAGTAAAGACTCGGAACAGTGCTTTTTTTGGTGACCCTCAAGATTTTGTCACTAATGGAAAAATTAAACTAATGGTAAAAGCAACCAATGAGTATATTATTTCTAATAATATTGAGCTAGAAGTTCGGTTTGATATTATTGCGGTATTAAAAAATAAAACCATCGAACAGATAGACCATTTTGAAAATGCCTTTTATCATTTTTAAAGGTACTATTGTACCCATTGAGACGATATTTATAGATATCAATCCTATATTTGTTTTAAACTGATACATGGAAAATTCTTTTCAACTTATAGATATTGTTATAGTTATTGGAATTTGTCAAGGGATTTTTTTGGCATTAACACTACAAAGAATTTCAAACAATAATCTTCATGCAAATAGAATCTTATCTCTCTTAATTGTATTGGCAACCGCCATGCTCATTGGTCGCTTTGTATATTTCCGGTTTTTGACTTACACGGTATTTCAATGGAGCATTTTGGTGGATTCATTGGTTTTCCTTTTTGGCCCTTTAATATATATGTACTTAAGGCGGTTACTATTTAAAGGAGACACTACTTTTTTTCTACCTATATATCATTTTCTAGGATTCTTTGGAATGGTCATTTTTGCATTATTATATATTGTTTTTTATAGTCCAAAGGAATATTATAAACTATTTACCGATGGTTATTTACCCCAGGCGTTTCATATCATTAGTGCAATCATGATTGGCTTCAATGGGCTATACTTAGTTAAATCATTTAAATTAGTGAAGAAGTTTAAAATTGAGGAAAAAGAGACATTTTCATTTGAACAGACTCCAGTTATTTATCTTAACTTTTTTCTATTTTCCGTTTCGGCCTGTTTGTTTGCTTGGTTCCTAAGTTTTTTGAATACAATCTTGCTGGACGGCTATTTCACTTATATAAATTACGAAAGTATTTGGGTTGCGATTCCTGTTTTTATATATGTTGTCGGGTATTTTAGTTTAAAGCAACCAGAACTTTTCAGAATTCCTCAAGTGGAAAAACCCAAAGAAAGAAAAGAGCGAATTTCTGAAGCCGAATCAATACTCTTGAAAGAAAAGCTAGACAGTTTGATGGTAAATGAAAAAATTTTTATGGAGAACAATCTCACTTTGGCCGACGTAGCATCTCAATTGCAAACATCCACGAATAACATTTCATGGATCTTGAATAATGTATATCAGACTACTTTTTACGATTTTATAAACGGGTATCGAATTAAAGAATTTGTTCAAAAAGTTGAGAACGAAGAGCATCTTCGACATACCATTTTGGCCCTTTCACTTGATGCTGGATTTAACTCGAAATCTACATTTAACAAGGCATTTAAGTTTGTAATGAATGAAACCCCCAGTAATTTTATAAAGAAACATCGGGCCGCTTAAGTTTTACGTCTCAATGTATCCAAACGGTCGATTGGTAAAAGTTCTGAAAGTATGTTTGCCAAAAAATAAACTTCAGAACTATGAAAAAAATTATCTTACTTCCTTTAGCAGTATTATTTTGTGCTACTGCTTCAATTTTCTCACAAACAGTTACAACGTTCACGGACGGAACCCCAGATGATGCTATCACTTTGGATAGTAACGGGAATATATATTGCTCCAATTATGTGGGTGATACCGTCTTTAAATTTACGCCAAGTGGTGAAATGAGCGCCTTTATAACAGGCTTAAATACCCCAAATGGATTAGCATTTAACTCAAATCAAGAATTGTATGTATGCGACGGACAAGGAAATACCATTTATAAATACGATATCGATGGTAACCAATTAGCCTCCTATCCTGTTACAGGACATCCTTCTGGAATTGTAAAATCTTTTAATGATGACTCTATGATTTTTACCCTTTACACTGGAAATCTCATTAAAAAATTAAACACAGATGGCACCATAACCGATGTGTCTTCTGCCCCCGAATTAAGTGGTCCCGTAGGAATTGTTTATGACGAAAATGGAGCCTTATTTGTGGGAAATTATAATAACCGTATTATTTATAAAGTGCTGGTTAACGGCGATTTAGAATATTTGACGCAGCTTCCTACTGAGGGAGGTTCGTATCCTAATTTAGGATTTATAACCTATGGCCAAGGAAAACTTTGGGGAACCGTTATGGGTAACGATAAAATTTATTCTATCAATCCCAATGTGGTGGATGATTACACCCTATTTGCTGGTAGTACCCAAGGAAATATGGATGGAGATATTAATCAAGCTACTTTTAATATCCCCAACGGAATCTATTTTGACGAGGCTGAAGGTACCATGTATGTTACCGATTTTGGCTCAAAAAACCTTCGAATTATCTCTGATATAGTTTTATCTGCTAATGACTTCGAATTAAAAAAAAATAGTATACAACTTTACCCAAATCCCAGCAATGGAATTTTGAATGTTAAATTAGACCTAAATGGAGCATCTACCTATTCATTGAATATATATAATTTGTTAGGGCGAAAATTATTTTCTACAGATGAAAATGTTGATAGTTCAATCATTTCGAAAATACTAAATATTGATTTTTTAAACAGCGGGGTCTATTTCGTTAAGGTTAATGTTGATGGAAATGAAATTGTCAAACAATTTGTTAAAAAATAAGAACTATGAAACACTTAATTTTTCGACTAATATTCATATTTTCTATAACTCTTACTGCGCAGGAGGTTACCACAATTGCACAGATTTCAACAAATTATGGTGACGGAATGATTGTTACACCAGATGGAGATATTCTTGTATCCGGAGGATATAATAAAAATACGATTTTAAAAATAACACCTCTAGGAGTTGTAACTACTTATATTACTGGATTACCTGGCCCGGTTGGTATGGGATTCGATTCGTTTGGAAATTTGTATGTATGTAATTATACGGGTAATTCCATAAGTAAAATTACTTCCGGAGGGGTGGTTAGTTTATTTGCTTCAAATTTAGATGGTCCAGCTGGACTAACAATAAATGATAATGATGAAATTTTTGTGACCTTATATGGCGCAGGATTAAGTGGAATTGGTAGTACGGTGCTAAAATTTGATCTTTTAGGGAATGTTCAAACCTATGCTTCAGGCTCGGGATTACTCGATGTTATTGGTATAACGATCGATGAGGGCAATAACGCTTATGTAACAAACCTAGGTGGTGGCAATGTATTTAAGATTGACACAAATTCTAATATATCTATTATAGGAAATGTAACGGGAGCAAACATTAACCAAATTGTATATTCAAATTCTTATGTATATATACCAAGTCCAAATCTTAGAAAGATTTATCGAATAGATACGCTTACAGGAACTGTTACTCATATAGCTGGAAGCGGAGGTAATTCAACTACCGATGGAACTTTACTTGAAGCAGAGTTTAATCATCCCAATAGTTGTGCTATCAGCGCAGATGGAAACACATTATATATTCTTGAAGGTTTCGCCGGGTTAATAAGAGCGATAGATTTAACAGGAATTCTTGAAATTAAAGACGCCCATTCATCCAATCTTGATCTAATTCTTTATCCAAATCCTGTAGATGATAGTTTAAATGTAAAGGGAGTTTTGCCAGAAGCTGGCAGGTATTCAATGAAAGTGTATGGGATATCTGGTAAGCAGATTTTTTCTAAGGATTTTTCAACCGAAATTCCAGCTATTTCTGAATCCATTTCAATAAGTGGGTGGTATAAAGGAACATATATACTAGAGATATCTAACGATAAATACTTAGTAACTAAAAAGTTTCTAAAATAATTAATAAGTCAGCTAATTAATGTATCTAATAATTAGCTGACTTTTCTAAAATTATTTTCATTAATTCTTCAATGTCGCTAGGCTTTGCTAAAATAGTTTTATTCTTATCCAGAACGAAATAGGTGGGAGTTGCATTAACATCGTAGTCATTTCCAATTTGATTTTCCCATTTACCTAAACCCAGAACATGAATAAATTTGGGAAACTCTTTAATCTTATTTTCCCAAGCGGTAGGTTCATCTTCTATCCCTATTGCAATAACCTTTAGCTTCGTTGGGTCAATTTTCTGCAGGGAATTATATAATTCAGGAATTTCCTTCAAACAATGCGAGCAGCCACTACTCCAAAAAATGATAATATACTTTTCAGCTCCTTTTAGGTTATACAAAGATTGACTTTTCGGTTTTCCAAGTTCTTCGTTTTCCCAGGAGAAATTTGGAGATTTTACACCTATCGATAGATTTTTAAATACAGTTAACTCCCGAACTAACTTGTCATCTTTGAGTAATTCACTTATCGGAATTAAATACTTTTCAGAAATATAATTGGCAGTACTAATTTTTTCTTGATTCACAAATTTTTTCCATAATTCGTGTAAGAAGGCCTGTTGATATGCCGAATCGCTATCTTGTAGATGCCCGTTCACAGTATCAATATTAGCATAGGTCGAAGCTACAATTTCATTTTGATCAACAAATCCTAGGATGTAGTTAAAGGAATATTCCGTTAGAAATTTTGATGCTTGAAGGATTGCATCATTAAAATCTATATTGGTAAAATACTCGGTTTTGGAATTTTTTATATAATCGCTTAAAGTTTCAGATTTGCCTGGAATGTAGGGTCTGTTTGCCTGAATAAAATGTTGCGCAATAGTTTCTTTACTTTCCTTTTCGAATTGAAGTTGTTTATCTTTAAGTTCTTCAAATAATCGACTTACTGAAGCATATCCATTTATATATTCTTTTTCAATTTCCAACCGAATGGCTTGCATTTCACTTTGATATGTTTGAAGCAATTCATTTTCTTCCGATTCAATGAAAGTTACACCCTCCTCTAAATCGAATTTAAATACGATGTCTTCTTTGGCATTGTAAATAACATCAAAATTGTAGGTTTCCTGAGGAACACCATATACCAAACGATATATTCCAGTCTCACTGCCCGCCTTTAAGTAGAGTGATATGCTTCCATCTTCTTTAATTTTTGAGTCAACAGCATATTTAGTGCCATTAGGCGTAACCTTATACAAAATAGCCCATGTGTATTCTTGAGGAGGAGAAAAAGTACCTTTTATAATATGCTGGGCAGTAGCTATTAGAGGTAGAAAAAACAGAGGTAAGAGAAATTTAATATTCATAATAATTTAAATTAAAGAAGAATAAAAGTATGCTTCATTGGGTTACTTGTCTTTAAAAGGAGCTAAGGTTTTTAATGCCTTTTCTATTGATGTGATATTATCGAAAGTTATTATTAATCGTAAGCCACTTCTTGTTTGTTTTTCTTTCATTGTTGCGATATTTGAATTTGATTGCACATACCCAAGTACTTTTGTAAAGGAATTACTCTGATAAAAAGCACTTTGTTGATCGGAAATAAAATATCCTACCAACTTTCCCTTTTTCATAAGGACTCGTTCAAGTCCAATAGAAATGGCAATCCATTTAATACGAACGCTATTCAATAAATCTAATACTTGTTTTGGGATTTCGCCAAAACGATCGATTAATTCAGTTTCAAACTTTTGAAGCTGTTCGTTATTTTCCATATCACTGAGTTTATTGTATAGGTTCAGTCGCTCAGTAATGTTATTTACATAGTCGTCCGGAAAAAGAAGCTCAAAATCAGTGTCAATTACGGTTTCTTTTACAAAGGATTTCTTTTCATGCTCGGTTCCTGCGTAAAGATCTTTAAATTCTTTTTCTTTCAATTCGTCAATTGCTTCAGCCAATATTTTCTGATAGGTTTCAAATCCGATTTCATTGATAAACCCACTTTGCTCACCGCCTAAGAGATCTCCGGCACCCCTGATTTCTAAATCTTTCATAGCGATGTTTAAACCACTTCCCAAATCACTAAATTGTTCTATTGCGGTTATTCGTTTACGGGCGTCTTCTGTCATTGCAGAAAAAGGAGGAGTGATAAAATAACAGAACGCTTTTTTATTACTTCGCCCAACGCGTCCTCGCATCTGATGCAGATCTGACAGTCCAAAATTATTGGCATTGTTAATGAAAATAGTATTGGCATTAGGAACGTCCAACCCACTCTCAATGATAGTAGTAGAAACCAAAACATCAAATTCATTGTTCATAAAACCAAGCATAAGGTGCTCTAATTTTTTCCCATCTAATTGCCCATGACCTATACCTATTTTTGCATCCGGTACCAACCTCTGGATCATTCCAGCAACTTCCTTAATATTTTCAATTCGATTGTGTACGAAAAAGACTTGTCCACCTCTCGAAATTTCATAGCGAACGGCGTCGCGAATAATTTCTTCTGAAAAACGAATCACATTTGTTTCAATTGGATACCGGTTAGGAGGAGCTGTAGTAATAATCGAAAGATCCCTTGCAGCCATCAAACTAAACTGAAGCGTTCTTGGTATTGGAGTCGCCGTAAGAGTTAGCGTATCTACGTTTTCCTTAATTGTCTTTAATTTGTCCTTTACGGCTACCCCAAACTTTTGCTCTTCGTCGATGATCAAGAGGCCAAGGTCCTTAAATTCTACAGCTTTGTTTACTAATTGATGTGTCCCAATTACAATATCTAATTGACCATTCTTCAATTTATCAAGTACATTCTTTCTCTCTTTTGTACTTCGGAACCGATTCAGATAATCTACATTCACAGGCATTTCTCCCAATCTTTCAGAAAAAGTCTTAAAATGCTGAAAGGCCAAAATAGTGGTTGGCACCAACACTGCAACTTGCTTACCATTATCAACTGCTTTAAAAGCTGCACGAATGGCAACTTCTGTCTTTCCGAAGCCCACATCACCGCAAACCAATCTGTCCATTGGCAAATCACTCTCCATATCCCGTTTTACATCTGCAGTCGACGTAATTTGATCTGGGGTATCTTCATAAATAAACGAGGATTCTAACTCCAATTGCAAATACGAATCGGGATGAAAAGCAAAGCCTTTTTGTAAACGTCGTTTAGCATAAAGTTCAATAAGATTAAAGGCAATTTCTTTTACTCTTGCTTTAGTCTTTTGTTTTAAATTTTTCCAAGCCGCACTTCCAAGTTTATATATTTTTGGAGGCGTTCCATCCTTTCCATTGTATTTAGAAATTTTATGCAAAGAGTGGATGCTTAGATATAAGATATCTCGCTCTCCATAAATTAATTTGATAGCTTCTTGTTTTTTACCTTCAACGTCAATTTTTTGCAATCCCCCAAACTTCCCTATGCCATGATCAATATGTGTCACGTAATCACCGACAACCAAATTGGTTAGTTCTTTAATGGTTATTGCCTGCTTTTTGGCATAGCCATTTTTAATTTCGAATTTATGATAGCGTTCAAAGATTTGATGGTCTGTGTAGCAAATATTTCTAGTGTCATCATCGATAAACCCTTGAAACAAAGGAAAAACTACAGTCTCATATTGAGTTACTTTTTGGTCTGCATCTTCAAAAATATCGTGAAATCTACCTGCCTGTTGTTCACTACTGCAAAAAATATAGTTTTTATAACCGTCTTTGGTGTTTGTATTTAAATTTTCAATTAATAAGTTGAACTGTCTATTAAATGAAGGTTGCGGTTGAGTTTTAAATTGAATGGATCCTTCTTTGCGCTTATTGATCACTAAAACTGTTGAAAACTCCAATAATTGCTTTTGAAATAATTCAGATGTACAAAATAATTCGGACGGAGCAGTGCGTTTTATTTCTGAGTTTAAATCAGTATAAGCATCGGTAGCTTTTTGAAAGAGTTTATCAATACTGCTATTTAATAACTCTTGATTTTTTAAAAAAATAACCGTATTTGAAGAAATATATTTGAGAAAACTCTCCCGTTTTTCTTCCATCATTTTATTTTCGACATTGGGAATAATGGAAATTTTTTTCAATTGCTCTAAAGACAATTGAGTTTCTACATCGAAAGTGCGAATACTGTCAACGTCATTTCCGAAGAATTCTATGCGGTAAGGCTCATCATTACTAAATGAAAATACATCCAGAATACCTCCGCGAACCGAAAATTCTCCTGGCTCTGTGACGAAATCGGTACGTTTAAAATGATATTCAAATAAAACCTCATTAACAAAGTCGATCGTGAGATTGTCATTTACAGAAATCTTCAACGTAAATCTATCGAGTTCTTTACGCGTAACTACCTTCTCAAATAAGGCTTCTGGATAGGTTACAATAATAGCCGGTTTCTTGCGAGAATTAATTCTATTCAATACTTCCGAACGCAGTAATACATTTGCATTATCGGTTTCTTCTATTTGATATGGACGCCGATAACTACCTGGATAAAATAACACATTTTGATCCCCCAATAGATTTTCCAAATCATTGAGGTGATAGGCCGCTTCTTCTTTATCGTTTAGGATTAGCAGAAATGGAAAATCGGAAGTTTTAAAAACGGTAGCTATTATAAGGGATAAAGATGAACCAGTGAGACCTGAAATGCCAATGTTTTTTTCAGAATTGGCAATAGCTTCCCCAAGTTTTCGAGTTTGCGAAGACTTTTCAAAAAGGGAAGTAACGAGTGCTTTGCTCATAAAGTGCCAAAGATAGGGCAGTGACTTTTTATATAAAACAAGAAAGGAGTTTTTCTATATCTTGTTTTGTGTTATATACATTAGGTGAGACACGAATGGCTTGACCACGATAAGAAACATAAATATTTTTTTCTGATATTTTTTGTTTTAAAACATCCATAGATCTATTCTTCGGTAGATAAATGCCAAACAAGTGACTAGCTCTACTCTGAGAATCTTCTACAAAATATCCGTTTTGTTGAAGCCTTAATATAGATTCTTCAGTTATACTTTTACAATATTCTTGAATGGCAGCAGGACTCCATTTCAATAGTTGATTAATTGCTTCAGAAAGCATAGGCGTTAAAATAAAATTGCTGGATTCACCCATATCAAAGCGGGCAGCTTTAGGCTTGAAATTTTCATTATACTTTACAAGATTCGAAAAGTTTTCACTACCCTCATGATTTATCCAGTTATTTTCAACGGGCATACCATTATCAAATCGTTCGCCGTAATAGGCTAAGCCTAAGCCATAAGATCCCATCAACCATTTATAGCCGGCACAGATTAAAGCATCTGGTTTAATTTCTTCAACTGAAAAAGGCAAGGCACCGACGCTTTGAGTTCCATCAATAATTAAATAGGCACCAACTTCGTGGGTCCGTTTGCNTANCGCTTTAAGATCGAAGAGTGTTCCATCTGTCCAATGTACAATTGGGATTGAAACCACTTTAGTTTTTGAAGAAATTGCATTTAAAATTGCTTGATTCCAAAAAATTCCTCTTNCCTCTGAAATAGGAGGCGAAGCGATGGTTTTAAGGATGCTACCCTTCTCTTTTTCAAGTTGTTTCCATATATAATAGTTACTTGGAAATTGCTCTTCCAAAACAATAATTTCGTCTCCTTTTTCTAGCGAAATATTTCTAGCGGCATTTGCCATACCATAAGATACCGAAGGAATAATTGCAATACTTCGAGGATCGGAGGCTTCTACCAACTTCGCAAATCGTTGTTTTAAGATTTCCCTACCATCAAAAAAGTGCTGACTTTCAATAAGAAAGGGGTTGGATTTTTTCTGAAGGTTTGCGACACCAATTTTTTCAACCGAATTCAATTGCGCAGACATAGTTGCACAATTTAGGTAAGTGACTTTTTCAGAAAGATTAAAAAGGTGTTTTTGGTTTGTAAGCATGGGTAATTTAAATATAAATAAAGTTTTGTTGATACAATATGAGCCATGAAGATATTTAATTTTATATTCAAAATGATTTTAGATTCCTAAATTTCATATATTTATAACGACTAATCAACCTTATATGACTAAATTATACCGAAAGAGTCGGTATCGTCTATGGACGATAATGGCTTCTTCCAATTTCGAATCTCCCCCTTAAATAGGCATCTACTTATAACAGTTCTTGAAATATCCCTTCTTTTCAAGTAAAAAATACCGCGCAGAATATCCCCAAAATATTTGTTATAGAAGCAGAAAACTCAAACTTTCGCAAACCAATCAAATGGTAACAAGACTAGGAGAAAAATTCACATTACTATTTCAAAAATACATGCCGGATGCATTTGTTTTTGCAATGCTTCTTACCGTACTAACGGCCTTAATGTCCTTTTTTTGGCTTGGCACGTCTCCTTTAAAAATTATTGAATCATGGTACGATGGTTTTTGGTCTTTACTGGAGTTTGGGATGCAAATTGTATTAATTATTGTAACGGGATATGCGATTGCACTTTCACCTATTGTTAATAAAGGCATTGATGAATTTACAAGCCGGATAAAAACACCTAAACAGGTTTATTTTTTTGTTTTCTTAATTGGAGCCATGCTAACTTTGATAAGTTTTGGNTGGGTTGTAATCACCTCTGTTTTAGCCAGAGAATTAGCGCTCCGTGTTAAAGGCGTTAATTATCCTTTTCTTATTGCTTGTGTTTATTTTAGTGGTGGTAGTTGGGTTACAGGTTTATCGAGTTCCATCCCCTTATTGTTAGGGACGAAAAATAACTACTTAATAGAAGCCGGAATTCTGTCTGAAACAATTCCAACTATATATACATTAGGGTCTACTTTAAATATGGCAATGATTATTTTGTTTGTAGTTGTCGCACCTTTTTTAATTCTTTTTCTCGTTCCCAAAACACCCAACATAAAAGAGTTAAATGATATGTTGGAACGAACAGATGATAAAAAGGAACAGTCTATAAAAGACGAAGCAATTAGTTTGAATCTCTCTTTTAAATCTTTTTCTGATCGCTTAAATAATGGCATCCTTATTCAAGCCATTATGATCATAATGGGACTTACCTATATCATCTTTCATTTTTATACCAAAGGCCTCGAATTGAATTTTAACATCATGATATTCATATTCTTGATTCTTGGAATGTTACTCCACAAAACACCTATGCGCTATGTGATTGCCATGAAACGATCCAGCAGTAATATTTCAGGAATATTATACCAATATCCCTTCTACGCAGGTATTATGGGCATCATGTTATATACTGGATTAGGAGAAAAATTGGCTCAAATTATGTCCTCAGTGGCTACCATAGATTCCTATGCTTTTTTCGCGTATGTCACCGGAGGTATTGTAAATTTTGCAATACCATCGGCAGGTGGAGAGTTTGCGGTTGTTGGGCCGAGTATTATAAATGCTATTAAAGATATTGGCGCAGGATTATCTGAGCAAGAAATTACTGCCATGATATCAAGAGCTTCACTATCTGTTGCTTATGGCGAAAGTTTAACCAACCTATTACAGCCATTTTATTTATTGCTTGTGTTTCCTATTATGGGAGCAGGAATTAAAATACAAGCGCGAGATGTTATGGGTTATTTAGTGATTCCATTTATCACGTTTTTTATTATACAATCATTACTTATTACGTGGATGCCTTTATAAATTATTTATATGCTAATTAAAAATTATTCAATATGAACTTAAAACAATCTTTACTAGTCGCTATTATAATTAGTGTTGTTGGTCTCGTCGCCTGGGAAATGTATTGGCGAAATCAAGGGTTCTATCCAACGTTAGATGATAACGAAGCCCTATGGGCAATGCAGCGGAGCAGGGTAGAAAAAGCTACGAGCGCCGATATTCTTCTCATGGGCTCTTCTAGAGTGCTTTTTGATCTGCAATTGAATCAATGGCAGGAACAATCGGGTATTCGACCCATTCAACTGGCTTCGGTAGGTAGTTCTCCTTTACCAATTTTTCATGATGTTGTAAACAATACAAACTTTAACGGAACTATTATAGTTGGAGTGACACCAGGTTTGTTTTTTTCCACTACATCTCCAGATGCTCAACCTTGGCAATGGCCACAATCAAAAGTAGACTATTATAAAAAAAGAACGTATGCTCAGATTTCAAATCATTTGTTATCCTTGCCTCTTCAAAAAAACCTAGCCTTTTTAAGTGATGACCAAGGGGTTGATGGGATAAAATTAAAAGAATTGTTGGGTAAAATAAATACGGGAAATCGAGTCCTCGACCCAATGCCCCCATTTCATGAATTTGGTGAAATTGCTGTAGATAGAAATAATGTTATGAAACAAATTACACTTACTGATACGGCTTATGCAAATTCAATAATTAGAGTGTGGCAATTTTTCGGGAAAAAAGCTGCAAGCGGGCCGCCGCCAGATAAAGCCTCAACAATGGCTTTCTTTTTAAAAGATTTAAAAATATTTGATGCTCGTGGTGGGCATTTAATTTTAGTGAGATGTCCATCGAGTGGTACACTAAGAGCAGGAGAAAATATGGGAGTACCGAGAGCTGAATTTTGGGACGATTTAGTAAAACAAGCTCAAGTAAAAAGTTATCATTTTGAAGATTATGCCCAATTAAAAGATCTCAAATGTCCTGAAGAATCACATCTTTCTGCTGAAGATGCTCGATATTTCACAACAGAACTTGCCAAAATTATGAAAGACGATGGCGCTTTAGCTCACCTTAAAGCCAACTAATTATGAAGTTAGAGCAAACCTTAATTATTTCAATTTGTTTAGGAATTATTGGCTTAATAACTTGGGAAGTCTATTGGCGTTCTGAAGGGTTCTATCCAACACTAGACGATAATGAAGCTCTTTGGTCTGTTCAAAGAAATAGAGTTGAAAATTTATCAGATGATGATGTGATTTTGACTGGCTCCTCTAGAGTGCTCTTTAATATTCAATTAAATGAATGGGAAGAAGTTACAGGCAGAAGACCCGTGCAATTAGCTATTCCAGGTTCATCACCACTTCCAGTATTTCATGATATTGTAGAAAAAACAGATTTTAAAGGAACTGTATTAGTTGGAGTAACTACAACATTGTTTTTTTCATCAACCAATCCAAAACATGAGGAATGGGAATCGAGCCAATCTAAGATCAATTATTTTTATAAAAGAACTTATGCCCAAAGATTAAATCATTTCTTATCTCTTCCATTGCAACAAAACTTAGCGTTTATTAGTGATGTAAGTGGTATTGATGGTATCAAATTAAAAGAATTGATAAATAAGATAAAATTAGGAAATCGGGTTGAAGATAAAATGCCGCCTTTTCATGAATTTAAAGATACAGATATAGAAAGAAATAGTAAAATGACTCTAATAGCTTCCCAAGACACGGCTTACGCTAATACCATTAAAAAAGTTTGGAAATTTTTTGATGAAAAACTCGGGCCTAGGGAAAAAGATTCTACAATAGCCTATTTTTTAAAAGATCTAAAAAAATTCGAGGCTCGTGGTGGTAATGTTATTTTATTGCGAAATCCTTCTACAGGGTTTTATAAGGAACTTGAGTCTAAAATTACTCCCAGGGCTGAGTTTTGGGATGAATTAATAAAACAATCTAAAGTAAAAGGCTATCATTATGATGATTATGAGCAATTAAGATACTTTGACTGCCCTGAATGGTCTCATTTATCTGCAATAGATGCAGCTAAATTCACAACAGAATTAGCCAAAATTATTAAACAAGATGGCGCATTAACCAACCTTAAAACCAACTAATTATGTTATTCAATTCATTAAGTTTTGTCGTTTTTTTAATTATAGTCTTGGCGCTATATTATTCAAAAATATTTAACTGGAATGGTAAAAAGAGGATGCTTCTTTTTGCGAGTTATGTATTTTATGGACTGTGGAATCCACCCTTAGTCATCTTACTTTGGATATCAACTATGATTGATTGGATTACGGGAAAAAAATTGTCTACGGAAGAAAACAAACGCAAAAGACTTCTCTGGTTATTATTGAGTATGGTGGTAAATTTAGGTTTTCTAACCTTTTTTAAATATCGCGATTTCCTTCTGGATAATTTTACAACCGTGGTGAATACATATGGTTATGGTTATCAATCTAAACCCATGGATATTATATTACCTATGGGGATATCCTTCTACACTTTTCAAACCATGTCGTACACTATAGATATGTATTTAAAACGAACTGAACGCGCCAAAACCTTTTTAGATTTTGCATTATACGTAACCTTCTTTCCGCAATTGGTTGCAGGTCCTATTGTTCGAGCACAAGATTTAATTTCCCAGTTTTATGAAGAAAAAAGAGCCACAATAAATCAATTTATTTGGGGATTATTTTTGCTGACCTTAGGTCTTTTTCAAAAAGTGGTAATGGCAGACTCGCTGCTTTCAGATACTGTTGATAAAGTTTATAGTTCCGATAAAATTTTAAATTTCTGGGATGCTTGGATGGGTACCTTAGGGTTTTCAGGTCAAATATTTTTTGACTTTGCTGGCTACTCAACCTGCGCCATTGGAATCGCATTGATGCTGGGTATTGTCTTACCTGATAACTTTAAATATCCATATGGTTCTTTGGGATTTTCAGATTTATGGCAACGTTGGCATATCACTTTATCCTCTTGGTTAAGAGATTATTTATATATCCCTTTAGGAGGAAATCGTCATGGTGTGGTAAGAATGTATGCTGCCCTTATGATAACCATGCTATTAGGTGGACTTTGGCATGGTGCAGCTTGGACCTTTATAGTTTGGGGTGGATTACATGGAACTTATTTGATACTAGAAAGACTGCAACGTCAATTTTTACCGTTCAAAATAACAAAATGGAACGGTATATTTTTGGCGTTCACAACCTTTACTTGTGTCAATATCACTTGGGTATTTTTTAGAGCCAGAGAGTTTAAAACCGCTTGGAATATGATAGGTTCTATGTTTTATTTGAATCCGGAAGGAGAAAAAGTTTTAAGCTCCTTCGATGTTTTAAAAGTAGGTGTGATTATAGGAATCCTTTTTCTTTGTCATTGGTTTATGAGAAGCACTTCAATTGAGGCCGTTTCAAAGAAAGTGTCTCCCATATCATTAGCGGTTATTTGGGCTGTTATGTTTTTCTTGGTTGCCATTGCACAAGGTAGTGGTGAACAGTTTATTTATTTTCAGTTTTAAGCTAAGACAATTTTATGACATTGAAAACCAGTCGAATAGAATCTATAGATGTCTTAAGAGGGCTTGTCATGATTATTATGGCTTTAGATCATACAAGAGATTATTTTCATATTAGCCATTCATTATTGGGAGCTTCATTGGGGCCTACAGATATGGCTAGCACAACACCTATTTTATTTTTTACACGCTTTATAACACATTATTGCGCCCCAGTTTTTATTTTTTTAGCAGGTACGTCTGCTTTTTTATATGGAAACAATAAAACGAAATCCGAACTCTCAAAATTCTTATTTACAAGAGGTCTTTGGCTCATCTTTTTAGAGATAGTGATAAACAGTTTTATTTGGCGATTCGATTTTGGGTATAACTTAATCCCACTGCAAGTTATTTGGGCCATTGGTCTAAGTATGGTATGTCTATCGTTCCTTATTTATTTGCCAAAAAAAGTGCTGTTATGTTTTGGTTTGATTCTAATAGCGGGACATAATTTATTAGATGGGATTGTGATGCAAGGCAATAGTCTCCAATCTGTTTTTTGGTACATTCTACATCAGAGGCAAAAAATACTTTTAGAATCTGGGCAGGCATTTCTCTTCGCTTATCCTGTAATTCCCTGGATAGGTGTGATTGTGTTGGGTTATTGTTTCGGAGCATTTTATAAGAGTGATTTTGACGTAGCATTACGAAAAAAATGGTTGTTGCGAATGGGTTTAGGAGCAGTCGTATTATTTTTTATTATTAGGGGAATTAACGTTTATGGCAATTTAGAGCCTTGGACCTTACAAAAAAATGCTACATATACTGTTTTATCTTTCTTTAATGTGACAAAATATCCCCCTTCCTTACTATATCTTTTAATTACTTTAGGACCTTCTTTACTATTTCTATATGGAATTGAAACTGTTAAGAATAAATTTACCAATTTCCTATTAGTGTTCGGTCGAGTTCCTTTGTTTTATTATTTTCTGCACATTCTTGTTATACACATAGTTGCTGTCTTAGTAATTTTAGCTAATGGAGTTGAATGGAAAACTCTTATTTCAACGAATGATGGGCTCTCAGTTCAAAGCCTTGCTAAACATGGTCATTCCTTAATTGTGGTATATATAGTTTGGATAGGAGTGATTCTTCTCCTCTACCCGTTTAGCAAAAAATACATGATTTATAAAGCTGCCAATAAAGATAAGTGGTGGCTAAGTTATTTATAATAAATTACTAACTATAATTAAACAAAATACATTATGAAAACAATCGTAAAATTACTATTCATTGTAACACTATTATTCATTACTGCTTGTAACAACCCAAATAAACAAGTGGATGACAATATTGCCAAGTATACTGCTGTCTGGAACGAAATTATTAACGATGGGAAGTTGGATCTTATAAATGATACAAATTTCGACCCAGAAATCACCCTAATTTCTAGTCCGGAAAATGTAGTAGGAATCGATGCTTTTAAAAACTATTATTCCAATTTTACCACAGGCTTTTCGGATGCCGAATTTTCGGTAGTTTCCATTTTTGGACAAGGAGACAATCTCGTAAAACATTGGAAATTTAAAGGAACACATAGCGGTGATTTTTTTGGAATTCCTGCCACTGGTAAATCTATAGATATAGAAGGAACCACCTTAGCCGTCATGAAAAATGGTAAGATTGCTCAAGAACAGGATTTTATGGACAATCTGACTTTTATGGCTCAATTAGGGATTGACCCTCTACTAAATGCTGAAAACGTTTCAGCGATTTCAGAATTATATGCCAATTTTGGTAAAGGAGATGTTCCTGCTGTGTTAGCGGCTATGGATCCAAACATTGTTTGGAATGAAGCCGAAGGTAATGCTCTGGCCGATGGCAATCCATATATGGGTCCGGAAGCTGTTTTAAAGGGCGTCTTTGAACGTGTTTTAGCAGGCTTTCCCAATTTTACTATAAACGATATTGTGCTTCACAATATGGAAAATGGTCAAGTCTTGGCGACACTTCGCTATAAGGGAACAATGAAAAGTACCGGAAAGGATCTTAATGCACAAGCGGCACATTTATGGACATTAAAAGACGGAAAAATAATTGCATTCCAACAGTATGTCGACACTAAACAACTCAACGATGTAGGAAGAAAATAGTGGGCTAGTTATAATTTGACATAGATACCTTTTATTTGGTTGATATAACCTTTCCTAGAGTTATAGGAAGGGCTTTGTGGCCATAAGCAAGGCAACAATCTAAAACAATGATAAAATTTTTCCGAAACATTCGCAAAAACCTTCTTAACGAGGGTAAAACCTCCAAGTATTTTAAATACGCCATTGGAGAAATTGTACTTGTGGTTATTGGGATATTGATTGCTTTACAAATTAATAATTGGAACGAACAACGAAAAAAAGCACAGGTGGAAATATATACTCTTGTTGATGTAAAATCTGACATACAAGAAAACGTAAAGAATCTAGAAGTTGGAATTGTCATACTAAAAGAGGTATACAATAAAAATCTAAAAATTATTGACTATTACCAACAAAAAATACCTTATAACGAGAGTATGGACACTCTATTTAATAATTTTTATACAAACTGGGATCCCGATTTTACTTATGCTGCATTCGAAAATCTTAAGAATCAAGGAGTCAGTCTTATTTCTAATGAGATGTTGCGAAAATCACTTATAACCCTTCACGAAGTGGAAATGAATATTCTAGATGTTTCTGAATTGAATAGGCAGGATATGATATATGAGAATATGATTCTGCCAATTCAAAAAAAATATTTTTATAGAAGCATAAGTGTGGACAGTGAATTTTGGCCTTTGGTTCTTTCAGACTACGAAAATATGATACATGACCCAGAGTTTTATTCTGCTTGCACAGAAATAGCATATAGGCAAACCAGGTCGATTGCTAGGTTTCAAGAATTTAACATAAAGGCAAAACATGTTATTGAGCAAATTGACAGTGAATTAGAAAATATGGAGCACTAAGAAATGATAAAATTCTTCAGAAAAATTAGAGAAGGCATGATAAAAGAGAATAAGGTTAGCAAATATCTTTTGTATGCCATAGGCGAAATAGTGCTAGTAGTTGTAGGAATTTTTATTGCGCTACAATTAAACAATTGGAATGAATCTCGCAAGGAACGAATTATTGAATTATCCATCTTGAATGAGTTGTTAAGTGATGCAAATAGCGATCTAATTTCACTTAATGAAGATGTTTATTTGAATAAAAGAGCTATTGAATCTAACGAATTAATTCAGAATCATCTAATCGCAAATAAAGAATATCACGATTCCCTGGACTTGCATTTTGGAAATATCCAATACAACACTCAATTTACAGTCAACACTGGAGGCTATGAAAACTTGAAGTCAAGAGGCTTTGAGATAATTTCAAATGATTCCTTGCGAAAAAATATTATTAAACTTCAAGATGGATGGTACTCCTATTTGTCTAGAATTGGCAGTAGAAATAATATTGTTAATGTAGAACAGTTCCATCCAATTTATAGAAAATATTTTACCAATTTTAATAATGATTTTCTCGAAATGAACGTTTCGTTTACGCCCTTACATTATGAGACATTAAAAGGGAATACAGAATTTCTTCAACTTATTACCTACCAAAAATTTATTAATGAAGATACTGTTCAAGTACTGGAACACACCATTAATATTATTGGAGAATTAATTACTCAACTTCAGCTTGAACTTACCTCGAAGTTATGATAAAATTTTTCCGAAATATTCGCAAAAACCTTCTTATGGACAAGTCAAACAAAGCTTCAGCGAAGGATGAAAATAAAATCTCCAAACCTGCCTTGCCGGCAGGCAGGTACCTAAAATATGCGATTGGGGAAATTGTGCTAGTGGTGGTAGGGATTCTTTTTGCCTTACAAATCAATAACTGGAATTTGGAGAGAATAGAAAGAAAGAATGAAAGAATAATACTCCTAGATCTAAAAGTCGAATTTCAAGAAAATCTAAAAGATGCCGAGCGAGTTTTTGATGGAAATAACGGCATTAATAAAGCCATGTCGGCCATTCAAAAAAAGGCAGCCGAAAAAAATTATCAGCAACGAGAATTGGATAGCTTGATGTATTTTGTATTCGACTGGTTCGATTACACACCCAAACCAGGAGCTTCAAATAATCTTATTAATTCAGGGAACCTGAATATTATTAGCAATAAGGAACTTCGAAAATTGCTCACATTATGGTCGGGAGTAGATGCCGAATTGGAGGATGACGAACTAGTTGCTTTACGATATTCAGAAGACATAATTATTCCTTTTTTGGCACAGCAGTTTCCTATAAGTAATCTTGAAGAATTCGATGGTGATGTCGATTTCTATAAAAGAGAAGTTATGGAGCAAATTGAATTCTGGCCGGAAAGAAATCTTCCTTACGACGTGGAAGCTTTACTGCAGAACAATATATTTATGAGTCATGTTTCTGTAAAAAAAATACATGCTAGGCATAATGCTATGGAATGTGTAAGCGTAGTAAATACATGTCGTTCTATTTTAGATTTAATCGAACAAGAGCTTAAACGTTATTCATACTTAAACTAAACTTAAATGCTGAAAATTAAAAAAGTACTATCGAACTACAATTACTACTTAAAAGTTATTTTCATTGCACTTGTACTTATACAAAGTATGAGCGCATGCCAAAATGTGAATACTAAAACTACAGCTCTCGAAACTCTACAATTTCAGGAGATTGAACTTCCTAAAAAACGCGCATTAAATGAGGTTACATTTACAGGAAGCGGCTACGAATTAGGGTTGCAGCACGGCACAAAATTAAAATCTCAAATTGCTGAAATTGTCTCAAAATGGAAAGAAAATACTACAGAAGTTTTGAAAAGAGACGCTGATGAGGTACTAAAGGAGTTTATGGAATATGGACAATTTACGCCTGCGATCAAACAATGGACTCCAGATTTATATGATGAAATTAGAGGAATTGCGGATGCCTCTGAACAAGATTTTGATCATATTATGGTGCTTAATCTGCTGGATGAATTTTGGGTATACCTAGACAATCCAAACAATCATCATTGTAGCGATATTGGTGTTCCTGCACTCAACGGAAATCCAGCCTATGTAGCACAAAATATGGACATTGAAGGCTATACCGATGGTTTTCAAACATTAGTGAGACTAGAAAGAACAGCCGAAACGCCAGAACAACTTCTCGTTACACATCCTGGCCTGATTGTTCTTAACGGTATGAATGAAATGGGAGTTGGNGTGGTTTTGAACACTATAATGCAGCTGAAAGCATCCGCTACAGGCTTACCGGTAGCTTTCGTAATTCGAAAGATCCTTAGTTTAACTAATAAAACGGACATTTTAAATTTCGTTCAAACGGTACCACATGCTTCTGGTCAGAATTATATCATAGGAGTTGGGGGCGAAGTTTTTGATTATGAAGCATCGGCAGGAAAGGTTGTTAGGTTCAATCCGGAGAATGAGAATGGAACCGTTTATCATACAAACCACCCTGTGGTAAATGATAATCTAAAACCATGGCATGAAGAATACAATCCGAAAAGTATTGAAGGCAGCCTTTCTTCTCAGTCAAATAGCTATATCCGTTTTTCTTCTTTAGTTAATGGTATAAAAACTTCTAATGATATAAATCCAGAAACCATTATGAATGTTTTAAGGTCGAAAGACGATCCTTCCAATCCTGTATGCAGAAACTGGAGTCCAGGACTCGGTTTTACCTTTGCTTCCACTATAATGACCTTAGGAGAGACCCCTAGTTTGCTAATAACTTCAGGGCCTCCAGACGAATCTGAATACAAAAAAGTAAGGTTTTCGACATCTAAAAAATGATAAAACTCTTTCGAAATATTCGCCAAAATTTACTTATGGAAAATAAAACTGGGAAATATTTCAAATACGCAATTGGCGAAATAGTACTCGTAGTTATAGGTATTTTGATTGCCTTGCAAATCAATGACTGGAATGAAAATAGAAAGGATTTTACAAAAAAAGAAATGCTTCTCAAGGCTCTGAAAAAAGAGTTTACATCAAATTTATCTCAGTTAGACACAGTGCTTTATTATGATAACATTGTTCTTAAAGGCACTAAAAAGTTAATGCAACTTGATTCTGAAAATCCAATTGAAATGACAAGTGATTCTATGCCGCGTTGGTTACAAAATTCCTCTTATAGATGGACTTTCGATCCCATTAACGGAGCCTTGAGATCGGGAATTTCATCGGGAGAAATTCATTTAATAAAAAGCGATTCCCTTCTTAACTTACTTTTTGGCTGGCAGGACTTTGTTGGGGATGCAAAAGAGGGTGAAGTACGAACTATTGTAGCCTTAATAGCAGCAAGATCCATTGTTGAAAAGCATATTAGAAGCCAAGATTATAGAAACATATGGATGCCTGAACTTGGGTATAGTAGATTCCCGTCAGATTACCCATCTTTATTTAGAGACCCGTTATTCGAAGATTATTTAGTAGAACGCTACTTATCTATGAACGAAACACTGACTGAATTTAATCTAGTAAAAAAGCAAAATGCTATTATATTAAAACTAATAGATAAAGAGCTTAAAACAGACTAATATGATAAAGCTATTTCGCAACATTCGCAAAAATCTTGTCGTCGAAGGAAAAACAGCAAGGTATTTTAAATACGCTATTGGAGAAATTGTATTGGTCATGGTTGGAATTTTATTGGCGTTACAGGTAAATAACTGGAATGAGCAACGTATTAGATCGAATGAAGAGCTCACCATTATGAAAGCTCTAAAAGTAGGGCTAGAAACTGACCTCTCAGACCTAACATTCAATACTGTTAGAATTAGTTCGAGTATCGCATCGGCTAATATTATTATTCAAGCATTAGAGAACGATGAACCCTACAGGGATTCTATCGCAGATTATTTTGGAGATATGATGTTTCCTGTAAAATTTGTGTATTCAACTAGTGCGTTTGAAACGCTAAAATCTAAAGGTATTGGATTGATAAGAAATGCTACTATACGAGATGAAATTGTAAGTGTTTATGATTCTGGATATACCTTTTTTCTCAGAAATGAAACTATAATTTCAGACGAGACAGAACGTGGCTTTAAGTTTATATTTCCCACACGATTTGAAGAATCTTATGTTTTTAGTTTAGATAAAAAAAACTATGAACCACGACTCGTACCCTTAAATTATGACGCATTAAAAAAGGATCAAGAATTTAAATACTACATCAAAACTTATAAAAACAGACTCATGGTTTTATTACACTATCAATATAATAATCTAATCATGCCAAAAGTACAGAACCTTATAAACTCCTTGGAAGGCGAAATTACTAGCCTGGAAAATTGATAAAATGATTAAATTCTTTAGACAAATAAGACGAAATCTCCTTATGGAAAACAAATCTGGAAAGTACCTTAAATACGCCATTGGCGAGATTGTGTTGGTGGTTATTGGTATTTTGATCGCTTTACAGATTAATAATTGGAATGAATGGAGAAAGGATAGGGTAAAAGAACATTTTATCTTAAAAGATTTAGCAAAAAACATACAGATAAACATCCAAACCTTCCAAGATGATATCGATAAACTTCAACTTTGGAATCGATCAAGCGACATCATTATTCGCGCATTAGAAAATAAGCAGGAATTCTCAGATACCTTAAAACAACACTTCCATTTGGCAAGAGTTACTAAACAGGATTTGTTCTTGTCAAACATTGGTTATCAAGCCTATAAAAACCAAGGCTTGGATATTATTCTTAATAAACCCTTATCGGAAGAGATTATCAAACTGTACGAAGTCACTATTTCTAGTGCCCTATCTACCAATAGTTTAGTAAATGGAGATTACCCTGAATTAGATAACCACATCGTACAGAATTTTGATTTAATGATTTTAAAAGGAAAAGAAGGAGAACTTACTCCAAAAGATTACAAATCCTTGTTTAATGATCAGTTTTACATGTCTTGGATTAAGGCGTATATGCAAGGAAGAATTGGTTTAATAGAAACCGATAAAAAACTTATTAAAGAATGCGAAAGAGTTCTTGACTTAGTAAATAAAGAATTGAATTTAAAAACCTCCTGATGATCAAGCTCTTTAGAAATATCCGAAAAAACCTTCTTATGGAAAACAAAACAGGAAAACCTGCCTTCGCCAAAGCT
>BS_KBA_SWE02_21mDRAFT_10000012_pt1 | contig 70473 bp, 66 predicted proteins | sample BalSeasSWE02_21m_FD_9196 | JGI IMG/M metagenome (IMG submission 9196)
TCTATGCTAAATTTTCTCAGTAAAAATGCTAAGGATAAAAATATGGTTCTTATTTCTGATGCAAATAGAAGTACTCAAAAAGCTTCAATTGTTGATGTTTTACATGCCATTAAGAATATAACTCCAAAAGCGGAAGGATTTTTGCATCTGGGTGATATCGAATCTAAATTAATAGTAGATAGAGAAAACTGGGTAATACTTGAATCGGCTAATCCTGGACTAATAAGTAATGTCTTAGGCTTGTTGAATCGACTACCTAAGCATTATCAATTGAGATTAATCACTTTATATAAAAATGAAGCTTATGATTATCATGATATTTCCAATATGTACTTGGCTAAACTTAATTTCACTTTTCCTTCAGTAAATAAAAGTTATGGCTATGATGACAAAAATCCATTTTTGATTAGTTATAAAAATAGATACGGTGTGTATCCTAATCGTTATGCTGTTAGAGGCTTTGATATTACTTACGACATATTGTTAAGATTAGGGTCTTCTGATGATATTTATGATTCTGTATCCAATAATTATCTAACAGAATATGTAGAGAATAAATTTCGATATACCAAAAATGGAATGAATGGATATCAGAATCAAGCTACATATATTTTAAAATATACGGAAAACCTCGAATTTGAAATCGTAGAATGAGTACCTCAAAAGTAGTATATCTTGGAAATCTTCGAACAGAATGTATACATCTTAAATCTGGAAACAGTTTTATTACAGACGCTCCCGTTGACAATAACGGCCAGGGGGCCGCTTTTTCTCCCACTGATACCGTTGCAACCGGTTTGGCAAATTGTATGATTACCATGATGGGAATTAAGGCGCGTGATCTTAATGTTTCATTGGAAGGAACAACTGCAATAGTGACAAAAACTATGGCGGCTAATCCTCGAAGAATTTCGAGGATTGATGTGGTGATGGAGTTACCATCAATAATAAATGCTAAATCTCGAAAAATACTTGAAAATACGGCGAAAACTTGCCCAGTATTTTACAGTTTACATCCAGATATAGAAAAAATTTTAATATTCAACTGGGATAATTGACTCCTTAATTCAAAAAGAGTGACCTTAAGTTAAATATTGTTGAATAAGTTTAAATTGCATGCGTTTCTTACTCTATGAAGGTTATCTTAATTTGTTGTTTCTTTTTTATTTCATTCTTTTCATCTACTCCAAGTTCTGATAAAATTGAATGGAGTGCTTCTAACAAACTAAATTGGTCAGATTTTCAGGGTGTTCCAGCTAAAGGAGCTGGATTTGTTGCGAGTACAAGCTCCGGGATTTCATTTTCTTACTCTTTTAGATTTATTGAAGATGTATTGAATTATGACTATACCGTAAAATGTAATTTTTATCCGAAAGAGTCTTGGTATAAAGTAGAGGCTGCTTCAGATTATATTCTGAAACATGAACAAACACATTTTGATATTTCAGAATTACATGCTCGAATACTTAGGAAAAATATTTCAGAAACAGATTATACCAAAAACTTTAAAATTGAAATTGAAGAGGTTTATAAAAAAGTTGAATTGCTTAGGCAGGCTATGCAAAATCAGTTTGACTTAGAATCTAATCATTCAAAAAATAAAGAAAAAGAATACTATTGGGAAGCATTCGTCGCGAAACAACTTGAAGTTTATGAGCACTGGAAATAATAATTATTCTTCTAGTAATAGCCCCGATCCAAAGCATCTTATTGAATTGGCAAATTATAGAATGCCTTTTGGAAAATACAAAGGCGAACTTCTCTTGAAAATACCTGAAGCCTATTTCACCTGGTTCAAGCAAAAAGGGTTTCCCGAAGGAAAACTGGGTAATATGATGAGAGAAATGGACGAACTAAAAGTGAATGGTTTGGAGTATTTATTAAAACCATTTATTGAAAAAAAGCGGGGATATCGACTAGACGACTAGTCTCTGAATAGTGCTTCTAGTTCCCTCTTTTCATTAAATATTGAAAATTGAACGTTGTACGTTGATTATTTGCATTTTTTTGTTCCCTTCCGCAATAAATCTGTAACTTTGCATCCCGTATAGTTAATATAGTATCGTTATTCATGAACACTACAAAATACATCTTCGTAACGGGCGGGGTTTCATCATCTTTAGGTAAAGGAATTATTGCTGCTTCTTTGGCGAAGTTATTACAAGCTAGGGGATATCGTATTACTATTCAAAAATTAGATCCATATATCAATGTAGATCCCGGAACGTTAAATCCCTATGAACATGGAGAATGTTATGTAACTGACGATGGTGCAGAAACAGATTTGGATTTAGGCCATTATGAACGTTTTTTAAATGTAAATACTTCTCAAGCAAATAATGTTACTACGGGTCGAATTTATCAAAGTGTAATTGAAAAAGAGCGCCGTGGAGAGTTTTTAGGAAAAACGGTTCAAGTAATTCCTCATATCACCAATGAAATAAAAGAACGAATTCAGTTATTAGGTCAAACAGGGGATTATGATATTATTATTACTGAAATTGGAGGAACAGTAGGGGATATTGAATCTCTGCCATATATTGAATCTGTGAGACAATTGAAATGGGAAATGGGTGATGAGAATGCTTTGGTAATTCATCTAACTCTTGTTCCGTATCTCGCGGCTGCAGGGGAATTAAAAACTAAACCTACCCAACATTCTGTAAAAACCCTGATGGAAAGTGGAATTAGGGCAGATATATTAGTGTGTAGAACTGAACATGAATTGTCTGATGACATAAGAAGGAAATTGGCGTTATTTTGTAATGTAAAATATGAAGCGGTAATCCAATCCATTGATGCTTCAACCATTTATGATGTGCCAAATATGATGTTGGAAGAGGGCCTAGATACTGTTACGTTGCAAAAATTGAATTTAACAAATGCAAAAGCTCCCAATCTAGATAACTGGAATCAATTTATACAGCGCCTTAAAAACCCTAAGTCTGAGGTTAGAATTGGGTTAATAGGAAAATATGTTGAGCTTCAAGATAGTTATAAATCGATTTTAGAGTCCTTTATTCATGCTGGGGCGGAGAATGAAGTAAAAGTTATTGTTGAATCAATTCATTCTGAATTTATTAATAAAGATAATATTGCTCAGAAATTATCTGCTTTGGATGGAATAGTAGTGGCACCTGGTTTTGGGGAGCGAGGCATTGAAGGAAAAGTAGCAGCCGTTCAATATGCTCGAGAGCATCAACTTCCTTTCTTTGGTATATGTTTAGGAATGCAGATGGCGGTAATAGAATATGCAAGAAATGTCCTCGGAATAAAAGACGCCAATTCTCTTGAAATGGATTCGAAAACAGCAAATCCAGTTATTGATCTAATGGATGAGCAAAAAAGCATTACAAAAAAAGGAGGAACAATGCGATTGGGTTCATGGAAATGTGAACTAAAAGAAGGAAGTCTTGTTAAAGAGATATATAATTCAGAGCTTATAGCAGAACGCCACAGACATCGCTATGAATACAACAATAAGTATAAGAGTCAATTTGAGGCTGCTGGGATGAAAGCAACTGGAATCAATCCAGATACTGGTTTGGTAGAGATTATTGAAATACCATCACATCCTTGGTTTATTGGTGTTCAATACCATCCAGAATATAAAAGTACGGTGGCTAACCCACATCCATTGTTTGTGGCATTTGTAAAAGCGGCTCAAATATATGCTTCAAAAAAATAATACGACAATTTGACGTATTTTAGCCTTGGGTGTTATTGTTGCTTGTGGTAGAAAACATATTTTCAAAATATAAAGCTGAAGTAGCTCATTTTATATGGTTGTTTCAAGTAAAAATTTAATTAATTACCGGATTACTCGATAATTCACGGTCTAAGCATGGAAGAAAAAAAATTTGACATAAACTCTATCATTGGGTTCGTATTAATTGGAGGGATTTTAATTTGGATGTTGTATCTTAATAAGCCTTCCGAAGCAGAAATTCAAGCCGATAAAGCTAAAACTGAAGCTGCTGCACAGGAAAAAGTTGCTGATGAAGCTTCAAAAGTAGATGGTATTAGCATTCAAGAAGCAACTCAAGAGCTTTCAACCGCTAATGTAAGCGATTCTCTTTCCGTAGAAAAACTTAAAAATAGACTTGGCTCTTTTGCATACTCAGGCACACTTCCTTCTGCAACAGATGCAGTTACGATTCTTGAAAATGATGTCCTTATCCTTACTATTAGTAACAAAGGAGGTTATATCAAGGAAGCACGACTAAAACAATTTCACACTTACGATTCTATTCCTGTTTATCTTATTAAAGATGGAAATGCATCTTTGAATCTACAGTTCTCGGCGGAAAATAGATTGCTAAATTCAGAGGAGTTATACTTTGAACCTTCTCTTTCTAGAAATGGAGAGAATACTGTTTTGACAATGCGATTGAAAACATCGAATACTGCTTTTATTGAATATCGATATGAGGTGTCACCAAATGAATACATGCTTGATTTTAGTGTTAAGTCGCAAGGACTTGATGGAATTATAAATACGACTCAGCCTATTTACTTGGATTGGAGATTGAAAGGATATCGTCATGCAAAGAGTATTACGTATGAGAATCGTTACTCTCGTTTAACATATGAGTATGAAGATGGCAAGCATTCAAAGTTGTCTCCGACAGGAGAAGATGATGAAATTGAGAAGAATGTGACTTGGATGAATTTCAGACAGCACTTCTTTAGCTCTATGTTATTGACAGATATTCCATTCAAGGAAGTTTCTTTAAGCTCTGTGGATTTTGTAAAGGATGAGCAAGTTGATACAGTTTTCACGAAGCAATATGGGGCCAAAATGTTATTAGAACCAAAAGACGGAGCGTTATCTTACGATATGAAGATGTATTATGGACCAACAGACTATAGAATATTTAAGAAATATGATCGAAATCTGGATGAGGCCATGCCATTAGGATGGGGAATCTTTGGAATGATTAATAAATATATGATTATTCCATTATTTGGATTTTTAAGCAATTTCTTACCAGCGGGTATTGCAATTATTGTGCTCACTATTTTATTGAAGCTGTTATTGTCTCCTGTCCAATACAAACAGTATTTATCTCAGGCAAAACTAAAGGTTTTAAAACCGGAATTAGATGCTATCAAAGAGAAGTATGGGGATAATAAAATGAAGATCCAACAGGAAACTATGAAATTGCAGAACATTGCTGGAGCAAGTCCATTAAAAGGATGTTTACCTGCCTTGTTACAAATTCCGGTATTTTACGCTTTGTTTACATTTTTTCCTACCGCTTTCGATTTACGCCAAAAAAGCTTTTTATGGGCAGACGATTTATCAAGTTTTGATACCGTCGCAGAGTTGCCTTTTTACATTCCTTTTTATGGAGATCATGTTAGTTTATTTCCAATCTTGGCCTCAATTGCCATCTTTATTTATATGATGATGACTACAGGACAAACGATGCAAGCGCAGCAACAACCTGGAATGCCGAACATGAAGTTTTTAATGTATCTGTCTCCTTTATTTATGTTAGTGTTCTTCAACAACTATGCTAGTGGACTTTCGCTGTATTATTTTATCTCGAACCTCATTACTATTGGGATAATGCTAATAATAAAGCATTATATTATTGATGAAGATAAAATTCATGCTAAAATACAAGTGAATAAAAGTACACCAAAAAAGCAAAATAAGTTTCAAAGAAAAATGGCTGATATGATGGAACAGGCAGAGCAACAAAAAAATGCAAAAAAGAAAAAATAGGGCTTTTTAGAAAATAATTTCAGCATATACGATTGATGATTCTAGATGGCAGTGCTATTTTATAGAAATTTTATTTGAATTGTATTCTTAATAATTCAATAGAATGAATTTTCAACCGTTTACATATTAAATTAGTTCAAATATGAAATTTTTGTTTTGTATCTTCTTCGGGATTGGATTAACAATCAATCCTTTATTCGCCCAAAATGATATTAATCAATTAGACGCTCAAGGCAAACGCCATGGCGTTTGGAAAAAGGTGTTTCCTAAAACCGATCAATTACGTTACGAAGGTACTTTTGAACACGGTAAAGAAGTAGGAACCTTTAAGTTTTATTGTGAAGACTGTAAAAATCAACCTGCGGTAATAAAGGAATTTAATACTAAAAACGATATTGCTGAAGTAAAGTATTATACTATAAAGGGTAAATTAGTTAGTGAAGGAAAAATGGATGGCAAGGATAGAATAGGGGAATGGTTATATTATCCAGAGAAATCTAACAATGTTATGACACGAGAGTCATATAAAAATGGAAAGTTAGAAGGAAAAAAAATCACTTATTACCTAAATGGAAAAATTACGGAAGAGTCAAATTATTTAAACGGACTGCTAGAAGGCGAAAGTAATAACTATTCTCCTGATGGAGTTTTACTAAAAAAATTGCAGTATCGAAATAACCTTTTAGTTGGGGAGGCCTTTTATTATGATGCAAATGGTGCTGTTACTATTGAAGGTCATTATAAGGAAGGTAAAAAGAATGGTCTTTGGAAGTATTACAAAAATGGGAAGGTAGTTCTTGAAGAAACTTATCCTAAACCATTAAATAAAGTTATAGACTAAATTCTGTAATTGATCCATCAGCATCTTAAACTTACACGTTCAAGTTTGTTGAAAAATTCATATTAGATAATATCCTTTTAAAGTCGGATAATTAAAATGTGAAGCTATTGGAGATTAGTTACATATAACATCTTTACTTACCTTTGTACTTTCAATATTAGAAATGAAAAAACGTGTTGTTGTTGGACTTAGTGGTGGGGTAGATTCAAGTGTTGCTGCTTATCTTTTAATAGAGCAGGGATATGAAGTCATCGGTCTGTTTATGAAAAACTGGCATGATGATACTGTAACCATTTCAAATGAATGTCCTTGGTTAGAAGATAGTAATGATGCAATGCTAGTTGCAGATAAACTTGGTATTCCTTTTCAGACGGTCGATTTAAGCGAACAATATAAAGTGCGAATTGTGGACTATATGTTTCATGAGTATAAAATGGGACGTACTCCAAATCCAGATATCTTGTGTAATCGCGAAATAAAGTTCGATGTTTTTATGAAAATTGCAATGCAGTTGGGAGCCGATTATGTTGCAACAGGACATTATTGCCGTAAGCGAACTATAGAAGTAAACGGAAAAGAAATTTATCAATTGATATCTGGAAAGGATTCGAATAAAGATCAATCCTATTTTTTATGTCAATTATCCCAAGAACAATTAGAGAAAACGTTATTCCCAATAGGTGAGCTGTTGAAACCTGCAGTGCGTAAAATTGCTGCAGAACAGGGTTTAATTACTGCAGAAAAACGAGATTCTCAAGGATTGTGTTTTATTGGAAAGGTAAGACTTCCAGAATTTCTTCAACAGCAATTGGCTCCAAAAGTGGGTGTTATTGTTGAAGTCCCTTCAGATTATTTAGAATACAAAAAGGAGAAACCAATATTTTCTTCCGAAGAAGACGAGTTGAAATATCTTTCTACAAAACCTATTTACTCGATTACTGATGGCAAAGAAGTTGGAACACATCAAGGAGCACATTATTTTACCAAGGGCCAACGAAAAGGTTTGGCCGTAGGAGGTACCCCAGAACCCTTGTTTATTATTGATACCGATGTAAAGAATAATGTAATCTATACGGGGCAAGGAAAAGATCATCCTGGATTATTTAGACGAGGGCTTTTCGTTAAAAATGATGAAATTCATTGGATACGTGAGGATCTTTCAATTAAAGAAGATGAAACAATGCAAGTTATGGCTCGAATTCGATATCGTCAATTATTGGAAAAAGCAACATTGCATCGGACTTTCTCCGGACTTTATGTTATATTTGAAAACCCGCAATCTGCCATTACTGAGGGACAATTTGTTGCTTGGTATTTGAATGAAGAATTACTAGGAAGTGGTGTAATCTCTTAAAAAAAAATTATGAAAAAATTACTTTTATTACTCGTTGTATTATTTTCACCTTGTCTTTTAGCCCAAGAAGATGCCATAGTGTATTTTACAGATAAAGAAGATGTTGAGATATCAATTGCGAACCCAATTTCTATAATGACGCAGGAAGCTATAGATCGTAAGATGTTACAGAATACTCCAATTGATGCCAGAGATGTTCCTGTGAATGAGAACTATATCACCCAAATAAAAAATGCAGTAGGTATTACAGTTTATTCTAAATCTAAATGGATGAATTGTGTTTACGTTCGTGGATCACAAAGCCAAATTGAAGACTTATTGAATTTAGCTTTTGTTAGCTCCGTGGAATTTTTTGATACGAGCCTTAATTTTGGGGCAGGTACTGGAAGGTCCTCTAACAAGTTTGCAATCGAAAATGAACAAAATAGAATTGTTTATGATTATGGAGCAGCCGCGAATCAAATTACAATGCTTCGCGCTGAATATCTACATGAACTTGATTTCACTGGGAATGGAATGATAGTGGGGGTATTAGATGCTGGATTTCCAAGTGTGAATACGAACCCTGGTTTTGCTAATATGATTAATAACGGAAGATTATTAGGGACTTATGATTTTGAATCAAGACAAGTAAATGTTGATGGAACAAGTACTCATGGAACTAAGACGTCTAGTGACATAGGTGGGTTTTTAGATGGAGAATTTGTTGGAACAGCACCTGAAGCTTCTTTTTATTTGTTTATTACCGAATATACGCCAACTGAAACCCCAGTAGAAGAAGCTTGGTGGGTTGAAGCACTGGAAAGGGCCGATAGCCTTGGAGTAGATGTTATAAATACTTCATTAAGTTATCGAGACTATGATAATCCAATTTATACCTATGAATATGAAGATTTAGATGGTCAAACGACTTTTGCGGCTAGAGGTGCTAATCATGCATTAGATAAAGGAATGCTTATGGTAAATTCAGCTGGAAATGGTGGAGATAGTAGTTTTCCAACTGTTGGCACACCCGCCGATTCTCCAGGGGTACTTACAATTGGTGCAGTTGATGCAGGAGGGAATTATGTTAGTTTTAGCTCAAGGGGACCAACAGTAGATGGTAGAATTAAGCCTGATGTTATGGCTCAGGGTCAAGCTTCTGCAGTTATTGATACAAATGGTCAAGTTGATTTTAATAGCGGAACTTCGTTTAGCTCTCCAATAATGGCTGGTGCTGTGACATGTCTATGGCAGGCTAGACCTCAGACTAGAAATACTCAACTTATGCAAGTTATTAGAGAATCCGCACATTTATATAATAATCCGACGGATCAAATGGGCTATGGAATTCCAAATTTTGAAGATGCGTACAATGCCTTGGTTGTATTAGGAATTGAGGATCAGCTCAGAGAGAGAGAATTTGCTCTTTATCCGAACCCCGCATCAGATTACATTTCTGTTTCATTCCCTGAAGGAATTTATGAAGCCAAAATTAGAATTTATAATGTAGTTGGTAAGGAAGTACTAAATAGTTCTATAGTTTCTGTAAATAACTCTGTGGATATTTCACATTTAGTCACAGGAATGTATATTGCTTCAATTGAGTCTAACAATAAAACAAACAATTTTAAACTTATTAAAAAGTAGTGGGCAATAATAGGATTACTCAACTTTTTAAAATTGAATATCCTATTATTCAAGCTGGAATGATTTGGAATAGTGGTTGGAGGCTTGCTAGTGCGGTGAGTAATGCTGGTGGACTTGGACTTATAGGTGCAGGTTCTATGTATCCCGAAGTACTGAAGGATCATATCATTAAATGTAAAAAAGCGACTTCTAAGCCCTTTGGGGTCAACGTGCCCATGTTGTATCCCAATATCGATGAGATTCTTGATATTATTATTTCTGAAGGTGTCAAGATTGTATTTACTTCTGCTGGAAATCCACAAATCCACACGGCTCATCTTAAGAAGAATAATATCATAGTAGTTCACGTTGTGAGTAGTGTGAAATTCGCTCTTAAAGCTCAGGAAGCTGGAGTAGATGCTGTTGTAGCCGAAGGATTTGAAGCCGGGGGACATAATGGCCGAGAAGAAACTACTACTTTCGCTTTAATCCCAATGGTGAAAGAGCAATTACAGGTTCCACTTATCGCTGCTGGAGGTATTGCTAATGGGCGTGGTATGCTAGCGGCAATGGTTTTAGGGGCTGATGCTGTTCAAGTGGGAAGCCGTTTTGTGGCTTCTGAAGAGGCCTCCTCACATCCAAACTTTAAGCAAATGGTTGTCGATGCAAAAGAAGGAGATACTCAACTAACCCTAAAGGAGTTGGCTCCCGTACGAATGCTTAAAAATAATTTTTTTAAAGAAGTAATGCATCTTTATAGCACTAATCCGTCTAAGGAGCAACTTCTAGAATTGTTAGGCCGTGCCCGCGCAAAGAAAGGAATGTTTGAAGGGGATTTAGAAAATGGAGAATTGGAAATAGGACAGATTGCAGGATTAATTCATGATATTAAACCCGCCGCTCAAATTATTAAGGAAATGATGGAAGATTATGAAAATGCAAAAAAGGAAGTTAGAAAAGATTTCTTATAAATTACATTTCTTCCTTGAAATTAGTCCCAAATATCTTAAGAGTTAAGCATTCCTTTTAAAAGAGGATTTTTATTACGCAAATCCAATCCACCTTCATACACCGACTTTAGGTTCACCAAATAAAAGGACCATCCCGTATCACAACCAAGGCGGACGTTGAGTTTAGAACTATCATCAGTTGGAATTTCTTTTTGTGATAATGTTACTACTGTACCATCTTCATAAGCCATGAAATATACATCTATGATACAATTTCCAGCGAACGTAAATTGAATATGATCATGGCCATTAGCTAATAATACGGTTCCCGTTTCAGTATCAGGATATAAATGCCATTGCCATTGGTAGCTATTTCCTGCATTGATGGGATTTAATTTAGGAATGATAGTTCCATGCAAATCTAAAAAAGTAGCATCGCTTAAGAACCAACGTTCTAAATCTTGTGGTTTGGACCAAGCGTCATACAAGGCTTGTACGGGTCTACTAATTGCGATTTTACGAGTAAATTGGGTCCAATCAAAGTTTTTCATCTTTAGATAGTTACTTAATTTTAGGAATTTAAATATAATGATAAATTTTTGCGGGTCTATTATTTCTGCATCTTGAAGCGAATCTTGTTGAAATATAGAGAAAATACAAAAACCAACCTTGTTAGATTGGCTTTTATATTTTATGCGCCTCAATAGGTTAAGAACTCTATTTGGCGTGTCCTAATATAAGTTTTAAATAAACAAGAGTTGGCATCCATCTTGATCAGCCCTACTATAAAAGTCGCCAATAGTTAAAATACCGTCTATTTCGTCAATAAGATCTTCTTCTTTTAGATGAAACATATCGACTGCAAGTTTACATGCCCAAAGCTTACATCCAGAATCGGATAAAATTTCAAGAAATTCACCTATTGGAGGCATATCTAATTTTTCCATTTCCTTTTTCATCATTAGGGTGGCGAAGGCTTCCATTCCAGGTAATCCTCCCAACATTGTTGGTATGTGCATTGCTGGATTACCAACAGTTGCAACATGTAAATGCTCTAATTTTTTCTTTTGAATTACTTCAAGCCCAAAAAAGGTAAAAAATATTTCAGATTCTATTCCTTCCATTCTTGCGCCATTTGCCATTACAAAAGCTGCATAAGCATTTTCTATAGTTGCTTTTGACAGAATAAACAGCATTTTTTTAACTTTTGTACTCATGATTCTTATTTAAAGGTTAGTTTAAATTAAATACAACTTTTTGGCTTTGGGATTCCAGCGATCAAAGTTGATTTTTTTAGAGGTCCTCCAGGGAAAAGGTCATAAAATTCTTTAATATTAATTACACCACTATTTTTAATTCCTCTAATAGATAATGGTTGATTACTTTTAAATTGTTCTTGTAAAAAATCAATAACTTTCCAATGTTCATCGGTCATAATAATGCCTTGTTCTTTGGCAAGTTCAAAACCAATTTCATTCGTCCATTGTGAAAAATCAGTGAGGTACCCTTCTTCGGTAAGATTCAATTTTGCTTGTGCCAATACTTTTTCCATTTTTATTTAATTTTTAGTTTGTATTATTTTGTTTCTTCAAAATGTTTTCCTTTTTCACTCATCGTTGCAGATACAAATGGAATATGAATTCCTTTAATGAGCATATTCCAATAAATCCATCGAAAAGCCATCTTGCCCATATGATTCATTCTACTCTCCTTTAGTAAATTTAAAGGACCTACACCTGGAAATGGAAAGGTTCCCTCAACCGGTTCATGAGTATAATTAAAATCAATAAGCAGTGCTTTACCATTGCCTGTTTCGATAAAACAATTGGCATGACCATCGAATTCTTCTTTTAGCTCTTCTCCTTTGATGTATCGAACTATATTGTCTGTTAAGATCTCTGCTTCGAAATGGGCAACAGAACCGGCTTTAGATGCGGGTAGGTTGGTTGCATCTCCTATTGCAAATATGTTATCATATTCAAGTGTTTGAAGTGTACCTTTATTAGTAGGGATATAATTCATGTCATCTCCCATACCTGATCGATTAATAAGTTCATCACCCATGTTAGTTGGAACGGTAACCAGTAGATCATACTCAACTTCTACATCGGCATAATCAATAATTTTATTATTTATGTAATCGACGCGCTCAATATTGAAATCTGTAATCTCTTTTATACCCTTTTCTTTGAGTAGATAGTGTAAGGCTTTTGTTGCTTTTGGTTTTGTGAAAGCACCATCCAATGGTGTCACGAATGTTATATCCACTTTATCTCTCATTTTTTTATCTTTGAAAAATGAGTCAGCTAAGAAAGCGAATTCTAAAGGTGCGACAGGACATTTAATAGGCATTTCGGTAATATGAATAACCAATTTACCACCTTCCCATTCACGCAGTTTATCACGAAGCGCTTTTGCTCCTTCATAGGTGTAAAAATCAAAAATGTTTCTATGCCAATTGGGGCCTTTCATGCCTTCAGTTTCTTCTGGAGCGATTTTTGTCCCCGTGGCTACGATGAGTATATCGTAATTTAAGACATTTCCATTTTCTAACCTTACTTTATTTTCCTTAGGTTCTATTAATTCAATTTTTTCCTGCAGATATTGAACTTCTTTTGGAATAAACTTAGCCCCTTTTTTCTTGACTTGATTGGTGTTGTATATATCAAATGGAAGGAATAAAAACCCTGGTTGATAATAATGTGTTTTGTATTGATCCACTATGGTAATTTTCCATTCTTTATTGGGAAGAGTTGACACCAAGTGATTAGCCATCATTGTACCAGAGGTTCCTGCTCCTAAAATTACTAGGTTTTTCATATTGTTCTATTTTACCGAATTAAATAGGCTAGAATAACAAACTAACTTTTAATGGTGTAAAGTTAGTAAGAGAAGTGCCTGTAAAATATGACTATAGTCATTGATAGGATGTAATATTTAATCGCAATACAACAAAGAAATGAAATTCTCATAATTGTAAAATATTAGGATTAGAAATAAAAAAAACCATCAGCTTAAAGCTGATGGTTCTACATTTCAAAAAAGTTAAAGCGTATATTATAAAACTTTTACGTTTACTGCGTTCAATCCTTTTTTACCTTCTTGTAAGTCAAATTCTACTTCATCACCTTCACGAACTTCGTCGATTAATCCAGAGATGTGTACAAAATGTTCTTTGTTTGATCCTTCTTCAGTGATAAAACCAAATCCTTTGGTATCGTTGAAAAATTTTACTGTTCCTTTACTCATTACTAAAAATTAAATATTATTATAAGACGCGAAGATAGTACACTTTTATTACATATGTGCGAAATATTTATATTTATTTTAAAAAATTGATTTAAAGTGCTTTAGAATATTTTGTTTTCTCCACAAAGCTCCGTTAACCATATATAATAATAAAATGTATCTTTACCAACATATATGGCACTTTCCAATAACGATATATTCAAAAAATTAAGAGTAGCACATAAGCTACGGGATGAAGATATTGTCAAAATTTGCGAATTAGCGGATTTTAAGGTCTCTAAAAGCGAATTGGGCTCATTTTTTAGGAATGAAAATCATCCTAAATATATGGAATGTGGTGATCAAATACTGCGAAATTTCTTAAATGGATTAGTAATTCATTTGCGCGGACCAATGCCACCTAAGAAGGTAAATGCTGGTGAGAGTTCTAATGCTCTGAAGAGAAATACTATTCCAAAAAAGTCTAATTTATCTAAGTAAAGATATTATTATTTTATTCTTGACGAAAGATCAAAGTTTACATGTTCAAACCATTCATTTTTCAATATACTTAGCACTATGCTATCCCTTCTTCCTGAAGGACTCTCACAATTATGCCGTAGAATCCCCTCTACTTTACATCCGATACTTTTCATGGCAGCAATGCTACGTTCATTCTTAGCGTCCGCTCTAAACTCAACTCGTTCAAGTCCTAATTCTTCGAAGGCAAATTGCAAAAGAAGAAATTTACAATTTTTATTGAGTCCAGTTCCTTGAAATGCTTTTCCATACCAAGTATATCCTAATAGAATGGTTTTATGCTGTAATTGAAAATCATAAAACCTGGTAGTTCCTGCATATTGATTAGTTACTTTATCGAACACAATAAAGGCATAAGAAGTTTTGTCTAAACGAGCTTGTAAAGCTTGCTCAATATACTTTTCGAGATTTAGAAGACCATTAGCCGGAATTAGGGAATATTTCCAAAGCTCGGGTTCATTTAATGAGAAGCTTGATAAATGACCTAAATCGTCTCGAATTAAGGGACGTAGCAGGACCTTTTCATTTTCCAATATATGGGCTTCACTAAAATCGAAAGCTTGCATAGATTTATTCTTAACGATTACGTGTCAACTCTAAATTGTATAGTTCTCTTCCTAATTGAGCTAAAAATGGAAGCCCGATGGTTTCGTATTCATAAATTCCGTCATTAAAGATGCCGTTTTCATTTACCAAAATAGTTCCTGAAAGCAAGAAACGAACGCCGTTTTTGTCATCAGTAATATACGCGGTATCTGTTAGAGTTCCATAGGCAAAGCCAACCTTGTTGTAAATTTTTATATTATCCTGTATGCGATCTTTGGTATCACCATATATAAAAAACTTCCCGTACCCGTCGTAAAATTCGGCCTCATTGTAACCTTGTTTTCTTGGGACAGTATGCATTGCTTTAAACAATAATGATTTTGACGTTGGTGTTAATTGAAAACGTTCTTTTTCAGTATAGAGTTCTTCAAAAAAGATGCGCTTCATTAGTTGATGTTGTGTTTCTAAAGGAAAATAATTTTTTTCTGAAAAATCCATTGGACCTTCCACTAAAGAATCGTTCCTAATAAAACCAGTTCCTTTGTAAAGTTTCTTAGCATCTATAACTGAAATCGGACTGTCTATTCCACCACCCAGAATTAGATCTCCGTCAAAGTCAAGGCTGTCTCGTCTCGGATTGTTAGCCCAATCAGTTTCTACACGATGTGCCAATCTAAAAGGTTCTAATCCTTTAGTATGCATGCTTGTATTTACATAATCTCTTCCTAAAAGTTCATAAAGTCTATTGTACGCCTGATTATCACTTACAGAAAAAATTTGTGCAATATCGTTCCTAATACTATGTTGAAGACTGTCTCCTGAAATGAGGTAATTAGAATCAACAGAAACAGCCCTATTCTTATCTATGAATTCTAAAGCGAGTACTGCAACCGGTAGCTTAATAGAACTAGCTGGATAGAAATAGTTCAGATTATCCAGTTGATAATAATAATCGGTAAAAACAGGTTTTCCCTGAGCATCCTCATCAATTTGAGTGTAGATAATTTGTATTTCAAAGGCTTCAGGATGTTCCATTATCTTTTTAATGGCAGAATTTTCAGATTGAAGTACAAAACACAAGGGTGTGGGCTTAGGAGCCATACAACTCAAGCAAAGGCACGTGAACACTAAAAATATAGGTCTAGTTATCAAATTAAAATTCAATTGTTTATTAAGATTTTAAAGATTTATTGGGATTTGATTTTTAATTATATCGTCAAAAGATTCACGGCGACGGATTAAATGTGCTTTATTTTTGTACCAAAGGACTTCAGCTGGCCGATAGCGTGAATTGTAATTGCTAGACATAGTGAAACAATAGGCCCCAGCATTACTAAAGGCAAGAATGTCTCCTTCACTTATTTCGGCAATTCTACGGTTATTAGCAAAGGTGTCGGTCTCACAAATATAGCCTACCACAGTATAAAATCTTTCGCGACCCTTAGGATGTGATAGATTGGTTATTTCGTGCTGTGAACCGTAAAGCATAGGACGAATCAAATGATTAAATCCGCTATCCACCTGAGCAAAGACGGTAGAGGTGGTTTGTTTTACTACATTTACACGTACCAAAAACTTACCCGATTCGCTAACTAAAAACTTGCCTGGTTCAAAGACTAAGGTTAGTGGCCTACCATATTCCTTACAAAAACGATTAAATCGCTTGCTTAATTTTTTACCTAACTCTTCAATGTTTGTTTCAATATCTCCGTCTTTATACGGAACTTTGAATCCGCTACCAAAATCTATAAAGTCTAGGTTTTCAAAGTTTTTTGCCGCATCAAACAATATTTCTGAGGCGTATAAAAACACTTCAATATCTAGTATGTCACTGCCAGTATGCATGTGAATTCCATTAATGGTCATTTTAGTGTTTTCGATAATTCGTTTTAAATGTGGCAATTGGTGAATTGAAATTCCGAATTTACTATCGATATGTCCAACCGAGATATTCGTATTTCCACCAGCCATGACATGTGGATTCATACGAATGCAGACAGGAATTGTAGGATGTTTGGTTCCGAATTGTTCAAGGATTGATAGATTATCAATGTTAATCTGTACCCCTAGTTTGGCGGCATCCTCAATTTCCATTATTGAAACTCCATTGGGGGTATAAATTATTTTTTCGGGGGATACTCCCGCGATAAGAGCTAACTTCACTTCTTGTATGGAAACCGTATCCATACCACACTCCATGGAATTTAAGAGCTTTAATATTGAAATATTAGATAGCGCCTTTACAGCATATTTAATTTTCAATTGTTTTACATTTTTAAATGCTGAAGTAAGTCGTTTGTACTGAGATTCAATTTTTTCCGCGTCATATACGTAGACGGGACTTCCAAATTCCTCTACAATTGTTAATAAATTTTGGTACTTCATTTTAAAAAAAAATTAGGATGTAAAATTAATAGTATTAATGGAAAGGGAATAGGATGTGCATGTATTATTTGATATAAATTATTTGAATGATGATTAGCATATAACACATTTAAAATTATTAGTCCAATCCTATAACATTTGTTATTTTTGTAGTTCTTAAAATGAACAACATTCCATTATGAATTTACACGAATATCAAGGAAAAGAAATATTGAACAGTTTTGGTGTTGAGATACAAAGAGGTATCGTTGCCTCTACTCCGTCTGAAGCTGTAGCTGCGGCAATAAAATTAACTAAAGAAACAGGAACTGCATGGCATGTTATTAAAGCTCAAGTTCATGCGGGTGGTAGAGGCAAAGGAGGCGGCGTAAAATTGGCAAAAAGTCTTGATGAGGTTGAACAAATTGCAGGTAAGATAATAGGAATGAATCTAATCACTCCTCAAACTTCTGCCGAAGGTAAAAAAGTACATCAAGTATTAATTGCTGAAGATGTATATTATCCCGGAGATAGTCAACCAGAGGAGTTTTATATGAGTGTACTCTTAAATCGTTCAACAGGAAGAAATATGATTATGTATTCTACAGAAGGAGGAATGGATATTGAGAAGGTTGCTGCAGAGACTCCTCATTTAATTTTTACAGAAGAAATTGACCCAGCGGTGGGATTACTTGCTTTTCAGGCGCGTATAATTGCCTTTAATCTTGGTTTAAGTGGTAAAGCGTTTAGGGAGATGAACAAGTTTGTAAGTTCATTATATAAGGCATACACTAGTAGTGATTCTTCATTATTCGAAATAAATCCAGTATTAAAAACTAGCGATGATAGGATTATTGCAGTAGATGCAAAAGTAAGTATAGATGATAACTCTTTATTTCGTCATAAAGATTATGAAGCTATGAGAGACCTTAGGGAAGAAAATCCTATTGAAGTAGAGGCGAGGGAAGTTGGGCTTAATTACGTTGATTTGGACGGAAATGTAGGTTGCATGGTAAATGGTGCTGGTCTTGCGATGGCAACAATGGATTTAATAAAGCAAGCTGGGGGAGAACCTGCCAACTTTCTGGATGTTGGTGGAACGGCTGATGCTGAACGAGTTGAAATCGCATTTAATTTGATATTAAGAGATCCAAACGTAAAGGCTATATTGATAAATATTTTTGGAGGAATCGTTCGCTGTGATCGTGTAGCTAGAGGAATTATTGATGCATATAAAAATATGGGAACTATTAATGTTCCAATTATTGTTAGGTTGCAAGGGACGAATGCTGACATTGCTAAAGAATTGATTGATAATAGTGGATTGGACGTGCAAAGTGCAATTGAATTTCAGGAAGCAGCTGATAAAGTACAGAAAGTACTCTCATAAATAATTTATAGAATAAACTTATATAGCCTCGGATTTATTCGAGGCTTTTTTAGTTTTTATTTGAGAGGGTTGCTTCATGATTCGTTAATAATTAGTTAAAAAGACAAATATTAGTAACGATATGTATCTAGCGACAGTCTATTAGATATATCAAATTTAAAAACGAACTATTATGAAAAAACTTAATGTAATTTTAGTAGCCCTTGTGCTTTTAGTAGGAACAACTATTTCAGCAGCACCAATTCATTTTATAAAAGAGAAGAAAACTGTTTCTCAAGAAATTGAAAAATTTCTAAAAAATGCTAATATGGAATTAGAGCATGATGTTAATGCTTATGTTACTTTTATGATAAATGAAGAGCAAGAGGTAGTTGTTCTTACTGTTGATACAGATAATGAAACTATCGCAAGGTTTATCAAAAGTCGACTGAACTATAAAAAACTTGAAAACACATTGTTGCAAGGTGAAGAATATAAAGTTCCAGTGACAATGAAGGCAGGTTAGAAAAAATGGCTAAAAATTATAATCCCGGACTCATCAACCGGGATTTTTTTATTTTCATAATTCTAAAAAAAAACATTAATTTTCGGAATAATAATGTTTTCAGTTTAAAACTTTAGATTTAGTATTGTGTTATGAATAAAGAAATTAATCGAGCAATGGTTAGCGACTTAATCGCTTTGGCAAATGCAGACAAGAAGGTCACTGAAGAAGAGTATAGTTTCATTATTCAGTTGGCGAAACGTTTGGAGCTTTCTCAAGACGACGTAGATGAACTTTTTATAAATCCTTGTCCGTCAATACCATTGACTACCGAGCTGGATAGAATTTCTCATTTTTATAAATTAGTACTATTAATGAATGTGGATTTAGAAACACATAAAAATGAAGTTAAGGTTATTAGAAATTTTGGCTTAAAAATGGGGATTCGTCCGGGAGTCATTGATCAGATCTTAATTCGCATGGATAATTATGAAAATAAAATAATTCCAACCAATGAATTGATCAAAATATTCCAAACCTATTATAATTAATTAGTCCTTTTCTGCTATTCTATTTGAACTTTTGGTAAGTGGCGGAATCGGACTCTGAATTTCCTACTGAATCTATAGGGTTCTAATAATCAATATTTTACTGTTTGTTATTTGAATTGTCTCCCCTTTCTTCTAGGTAAAAGTTAAAGAAATTAAAAATTTGTTTTTTATTAGATATAATGCACATTTACTATGTTATAATGCGTATATTTAATACAAATTTTAAAGAAATTTACAGTTATTCATTGATGAAAATTGTTCATTTTTGTAAAAGTTTTGAACCGATGGGTTCAATCAAAAATAGATCGATTTATATCCCAGTATACTTTTATCATTCAATGTAATTTTGCAATTATTATTGGTTAAATGATAAAATAATGAAAATGATTGAGAAATTTCATAATTGAAATTTAATTTGGTTAGTTAGTTGAAAATAATCGCGTATTACTCAATCGGTACGCGATTTTATTTTTCAATCTGTTCACTACGGTATATTCAAATGTGATATGAAAGAGTAAACGAGTTTGTTTAATTGTTTTTCCTTCTTTTTTTGTCTTCTGTTGCCGGTATTCTAAATGAGGAAGGTGTGTTCTCTGATGATGCAACCAATTCCTGTAATCCTTTCAATTCTGAAGCTGTTAGATCTCTCCATTTACCAATAGGAAGATCTCCTAACGAAATATTCATTATCCGTTCACGTCTTAACTCGACGACATCGTATTCTAAATAATCACACATACGTCTTATCTGGCGATTTAGTCCTTGTACCAATATGATTTTGAAAACGAACCGGCTAATTCTTTCAACTTTACATTTCTTAGTCGTCATTTCTAATTCATGCAATGGAACCCCTTGTGCCATTTTTTTAATAAATTCATCTGTTACTGGTCTATTTACTTTTACAATGTATTCCTTTTCATGTTTGTTGCCGGCTCTCAATATCTTATTTACGATGTCCCCGTCATTGGTGAGTAGTAATAATCCCTCACTCGGTTTATCAAGCCTTCCAACATGAAATATTCGGTCCTTGTGTCCTATAAAGTCAATAACATTTCCTTTAATATGTCGATCCGTAGTACAAGTGATTCCAACCGGTTTATTCAAAATAATATAAACTAGCTTGGCATTTTCATTAATTAGTTTACCATCTACTTTTATTTCGTCACCCGGCATAGCTCTGTCCCCAAGGGTTTTTATTTCCCCATTGATGGTTACTCTCCCTTGATCAATCAAAATGTCTGCCTGTCGACGTGAACAATAACCACTATCACTTATTGCTTTATTCAACCGTGTCGAATCTGGGTGGTTCATTGTTTTTTAATATTAGGCGATTTTTAAATATAGAGTATTGATGAGTTAATATACATTGCTAGCCCTCTGCTAAAGATTTAATTTTTCTAGTTGAGTTTGCAAAGTCTTAATCTTATCCCTTAAACTAGCAGCCATTAAGAAGTCAAGTTCTTTAGCTGATTTTTCCATTGACTTACGTGTTTCTCGAATTTTCTTTTCAATTTCATTTTTTGATAAATATTCAATAGCAGCCTCAGCAGCTAGATTTTCTGCAGTCACAAAAGAATATGCGGCCTGTTTGGATTTTGTTAATGAATTTTCGAAAGATTTTTTTATGGCCGTAGGGGTAATATTATTATCCAAATTATATTCTATTTGCTTCTCTCTTCTATAGTTGGTTCCATCAATTGTAGCTTGCATACTTTTTGTAATTCTATCTGCGTACATTATAGCTTTCCCATTAAGATTACGTGCCGCTCTACCAACAGTTTGAGTAAGAGATCGTGCACTTCGCAAAAAACCTTCTTTGTCCGCATCTAATATTGCTACCAAAGAGACTTCTGGCAAGTCCAATCCTTCGCGTAATAAGTTCACGCCAACTAAAACATCAAAAAGGCCTAGTCGAAGGTCTTGCATTATTTCCACTCTCTCTAAGGTATCTACATCACTATGAATATACCTACAGCGAATAGAAATTCGTTCTAAATATTTGGTTAGTTCTTCAGCCATTCGTTTCGTAAGTGTAGTTACTAAAATACGCTCATCTTTTTCAATGCGAAGATGAATTTCTTCAATTAAATCATCAATCTGATTCAAACTCGGGCGAACTTCTATCGGCGGGTCCAATAAACCAGTCGGGCGTATTATTTGCTCTATAAAAACACCTCCTGTTTTTTCCAATTCATAATCGGCTGGGGTGGCACTTACAAAGATAACTTGATTCTGTAATGCTTCAAATTCTTCAAATTTTAATGGTCGATTGTCCATAGCAGCAGGTAATCGAAATCCATATTCTACCAAATTTTCTTTCCGCGAGCGGTCTCCCCCATACATGGCACTTACTTGCGGAATTGACACATGACTTTCATCTATAACCATTAAATAGTCATCAGGAAAGTAATCTAATAAGCAAAAAGGCCGGGTACCAGGCAGACGTTGATCCAGATAACGAGAGTAGTTTTCAATTCCACTACAATAGCCGAGTTCACGAATCATTTCTAAATCAAAATTAGTACGCTCGTCCAATCGTTTTGCTTCTAAATGTTTCCCTATTTCTTTAAAATATTCAACTTGATTTATAAGATCATCCTGAATGTTGCGAATGGCTCCTTGCAAAACTTCTGGAGAAGTAACAAACATATTTGCTGGGTAAATTTTAAGCACATCGTACTTCTCGATTACTTTATTAGTTTTTGGATCAAATGATTCTATTTCCTCGATTTCATCACCAAAAAAATGTATTCTGAAAGCAATATCCGCATACCCAGGAAAGACATCTAAGGTATCACCTTTTATCCTGAAATTTCCGTGATTAAATTCGACTTCAGTTCTAGCATAAAGACTTTGTACCAAACGATGTAAGAGTTTGGTTCGAGATATAAGCTCTCCAGACTTTAAATTAATAATATTTTTCTGGAATTCAGCGGGGTTACCGATACCATAAAGACAAGAGACAGAAGAAACTACAATTACATCACGCCTTCCTGAAAGTAGGGACGAAGTAGTGCTTAAACGCATTACTTCAATTTCTTCATTGATGGATAGATCCTTTTCTATATATGTACCACTAGACGGAATAAAGGCTTCCGGTTGATAATAATCGTAATAAGAGACAAAATACTCAATAGCATTCTCAGGAAAAAGATTTTTGAATTCCGTGTAAAGTTGTGCGGCAAGCGTTTTATTATGTGCAAGGACCAAGGTAGGTTTTTGCACTTGTTCGATGACATTAGCTATACTGAATGTTTTACCACTTCCTGTAACACCCAATAAAGTTTGATATTTTTCTTCAGAATTAATCCCAGCCACTAATGATCTAATTGCTGTGGGTTGATCTCCTGTGGGAGTAAATTCTGACCTAATTCTAAATTTCATTTATTTTTTTGAAGCAACAACAAAAATACTTAAAATTGATGAAATTCCTTTGTGGTTGGTTATTCATTGAATTAATAATTAAAAGATACCACACAATACTAAATATTCAATTTTTCAGAATTAAAATAACCCAGTAATTATTCCATCATCGTCAATGGTAATATTATCTGCAGAAGGTGTAGCTGGTAAACCAGGCATTCTTAAAATATTTCCGGCAATTGGGACTATAAATCCAGCACCTGTGGCAATTTCAAATTCTCTTATATTAATATCAAAATGTTCAGGGCGTCCTAATCTTTTTTCATCGTCGCTAAGACTTTTTTGAGTTTTGGCCATACATACAGGTAAATTTGAATAACCAAGTGTTTCGAAACGTTTTAGTTGTGCACTAGCCGAGTTAGTTAGAATTACGTTAGTTGCACCATAAATAGTTCGACATATTTTTTCCATTTTCACACGAATAGAATCTTCTAAATTATAAGTTGGCTTAAAAGATTTTGCGCAGCTTTCTGCTGCCACAACAACCTTCTTTGCTAAGTCTACACATCCTTTTCCTCCTTCAGCCCAACCGTAACTCAAGGCTGCTGGCACACCCATTTTCTCACAATGATCTAAAAGAACTTTTTTCTCTGCCTCTGTATCACTACTGAATGCATTAATTGATATTACCACTGGTAATCCAAAACTTCCTAGACTTTCAACATGGCGTTCTAAATTTGGGAAGCCATGTACGAGAGCTTCAACATCTTCATTCGTCAATTCGCCTAGTGGTTTTCCGCCATGGTATTTAAGTGCTCGGATGGTCGCTACTAAGACAACGGCTTTTGGAGATAACCCAGCCGTTCGACATTTAATATTCATAAATTTTTCCGCACCAAGATCAGCACCAAATCCAGCTTCGGTCACAACATAATCTCCTAAACTAAGTCCCATCTTAGTTGCTAATATAGAATTGGTGCCTTGTGCGATATTCGCAAAAGGACCTCCATGTATAATTGCAGGATTACCTTCTAAAGTTTGAACAAGATTGGGTTTAATCGCATCTTTTAACAAAACCGTCATTGCACCTTCAGCTTTTAAATCACGAGCATAAATAGGTTTTCCTTCCCAGGTGTCTCCAACGTATATGTTTCCACATTTTTCTTTTAAATCTTTAATGTTCTTACAGAGACATAGTATGGCCATAATTTCTGAAGCGGCGGTAATATTGAAGCCTGTTTCCCTCGGTACACCTCCAGCTTTACCGCCAAGTGACGAAATAACGTTTCGTAGGGCGCGGTCATTCATATCCATACAACGTTTCCATATAACTGTGCGGGGATCGATTCCTAAACTTTTCGATTTACTTTGGATATTGTTATCAATAAGAGCAGCAAGCAGATTGTTAGCCTTTTCAATGGCATGAAAATCTCCAGTAAAGTGCAAGTTAATATCAATCATAGGTATTACTTGGCTCCAACCTCCTCCTGCTGCACCCCCCTTGATTCCGAATACGGGACCTAAGCTTGGTTCGCGTAAGACTACTACTGTCTTTTTGTTAATATGGTTTAAAGCATCGCCTAATCCAATAGATGTAGTTGTTTTACCTTCTCCAGCTGGTGTAGGAGTTATTGCTGTTACCAGAATTAAATTGCCTTTAGATACTGCAGATTCATCTATCAAATCTAGCGGTAGTTTCGCTTTGTCCCTTCCATAATATTCTAATTTGTCCTCTTCAATATTCAAAATAGATGCAATATCACGAATATGTTTAGCTGTAACGCTTTGTGCAATTTGTAAGTCGGTCATATGTTATAGATAATCGTTATTGTTCTTTATTTTATTCTAATTTCAAGTTTTATTCTACTTTTTTTAGTGGTTCACGAGGGAGCATTTCTTCTCTTTGAGCTGTATTATAAACGAAGGCCGCAACAATTACCGCCATTTGCTTTAGATCGTCTATAACTAGTCGTTCATATGTATCCATATTGGTATGATGAGTTCTAGACCAGTATTCAATAGGATCCTGAATAAACTGAAAGCCAGGGATTCCAATAGCGTCAAAACCAAGATGGTCAGTTCCACCAGTATCGCTAATTGTTATAGTGGTATTTTCAATTATATCATCAAATGGTGCGAACCAATCTTTAAATATGGGCCTTACCTCTTCATTGCCTTGCAGATAAATCCCTCGTATTCTACCCGATCCATTATCAATATTATAATAAGCCGAAATCTTTTCTTGCTCTTTTGTCAATTCCATCTTTTCAGCATCTCCAAAATGATTTTTTACATAATTTTGAGAACCATAAAGTCCTTGTTCTTCACCTCCCCATAATGCAATTCGAATGGTTCTTTTTGGCTTTAATCCAGTAGATTGTATTATTCTAATTGCTTCCATCATTACAATACACCCAGCACCATTATCCGTTGCACCCGTTGCGCCGTGCCAAGAGTCTAAATGACCTCCAAGCATAACAATTTCAGATTTCAAAGCTTCATCGCTGCCCTCTATTTCACCAATTACATTGTAGCCTTGAAGATTATTATCATTAAAGGTTGTTTTTACTTCAGCTTCAATTTTAACTTCTACTCCGTTATCAAATAATCGAGACATTAAATTTACAAATTCCGGGGCCGTTTCAAGTTCACTTACACCAACTGGGGTGCTGGTTAAATATCCTCTGGGACTACTAGTAAAAAGTGTTCCATGTTTACCATTTGTTCCTTTAATTATTAACGCCACTCCTTCTTGAACTAAAAATTCACTAGTCTTTTGGCTAAACGCTCTTCGAGTGCGATAAGTAGCAATTTGTTCTGGAGTATATCTTCCTTCATCAGCAGATGGTTCTTCCATTTCTTTTAATTCCACTTCAGTATATCGCAAGGCATCCGCTTCAAAAGTTGGATTTTGATCACCGCCTGATTTAATTGCAATGATAGATCCTTTGATTTTTCCTCTATACTTATCGAAATCTTCCTCGGTTTTGATATCGAGGAAAATTACTTTCCCTGAAATCTCCCCATTTGTACTTTCTGTCCAGGCCTTTGGAACGGCAATAAAGGGCATATAGTATGGAGTTGTCATGGCAATGTAACTCTTGTTCACTTCCCAACCTCTTCCAAATTCTCCCCAATTCTCCAAATTAGTGTTGGTAAGACCCCATTCATTTAACTGGCTTACGGCATAATTAGCAGCCCTTTCATATCCTTTCGAATTTGTTAAGCGAGGACCCGATTTATCAACAAGTTGAAATGCTATTTTCTCAATTTGAGAGTTATTGAACCCTTCATTTTTTATCTTTTCAATGGCAGTTAAATCAATATTTTCTTGGCTTAATCCTATAGTTACACTAAGAAGAATTGGAATTAGTAAGAGTTGAAATCTCATAGTTGTTCATTTTTAGATCGTTATTTTCAGTTTCTAAGATATGGAAATTAATATGATATTTATTGAAGGAGTTGTTTTTCGCCCAAAAACAAAGTTAGTTTTCAATTAGAGTAATTTTTTTCACATCAGATTTTAATAATTCACATAAACAAATCCAGTAAATGGATTTGGGTATTTGGCATCGTTAAGAAAAAGGGCATAGTAATAAGTTCCAACTGGAACAAGTGTTTCTCTGTATAATAAGCCAGTATTTGGAATTCCTTTCCAAAGGCCATCTTCATTTTTTCCTTTGTAAATAAGGTTTCCATCTCTACTGTAAATATATAGGTCAAAATCTTTATACACATCGATGAGTCCTTTTATTATAAATTCATCATTCTTTCCATCATTATTAGGAGAAGTTCCGTGATAAATTATTGGCTCACAGTTTTCGGTAGATATTAAAAAGGAAGAAGTTGTAAAGCAAATTGCATTTTCCAATCGCACGTAAATTGTTTGAGGATTACTGATATTCAGATAATGTTCAGGATCGCTTATTGGATCTAAATTTTCCGCAGCATTTTCCGCATTTAAGAAATATCTAATTTCATCTGGATTATTCGAGATCAGGTCTGCATTATCGGTTAAATTAAAAAATGCCATATCATTACCTTCGTTGCAATACAACAAATTAGGTAATGGCAAAATAGGTGGAATAATTCCGAATTCAACAGTAATTTCGAAATTATTGTTGAATTCATTTAGTTCATTAACAGTACCCGTTCCAGTCCCAATATCATCTACAATTGCGAGTAAGGTAAAAATTTCTGGAAGTGATTCATCCAATAGAACTTCTACTGAACTCTGTTCACTACCTCCAATAGGTATAATATTTTGTGTTTGAGATTGACTTATTAACATTCCAGAAATATAAAAAGCAATTGGAGTATTGGCGGGTAAGGGAGCAGTTGCATTTGAGTTAAAAACCGTGTACGGGATTTTTAGGGATCGCTGACGGCAGGCATATAGGTTTTCATCAACAAGAATTGTGGCATCTGGAAGAGCGCAAGAGATGACTTCGATTTGGAAACTATCCACAAGAAAACAATCCAAATTTGAAACTCGAACCCATATCGTTTGAGGATTTGCAATGTTTTCATAAGAATTAGGAGTTTCAATGAGGTTAACATTATCATTGGCATCTTCTTCGGTTAGATGAAAAGAAATAGTATTAATTGGATCTATTTGTGAAGTCGCTTCACTTAAATAGAATAATTCTGTTCCAAATATATCGCAGAGTTCCAAATTATGAATTCCGACAATAATAGGAAAAAGTTTCAAATGAAAATCAAGTGAAAATTCATTGTTGTCTTCTCTAATTTCATTTATGATACCGTTTCCAGTGCCTGTGTCATCTACAACTGTTTTCAGAATGAAATCTGGAGGAAAACTGGATGGAATATAAAGGCTTATGGTATTGCTTTCAGAACCATCAATTGGCAGTTCAGTTAAAGTAAATGCTTGGCCAATGAGAGTTGTATTTGCATAAAAGGCTATAGGAGTATTTGCGGGAAGTACATCCGTGCAATTAACATTGTAAACTGTATACCCTATTTCTAAGTCACGATTACCGCACTTTTCGCCTCCTAAGATGGAATCAATTTCAATTGTTGCATCTGGTAATTCGGTATTGAGAACGGTAATTATGTTATTAATCATAACAAAATCTTGTCCAGAAGTAAGCGTAATTGTAGCTGTAGTGTCTCCAGGATTTATATTATTTTCAATATTATAGTAATCCATATCCATATTATATAGATCGCTGGAATTCGTAAAACTATTGGTGCCATTAAAGGCATTGTCTGGAGGATTTAAAGGTGGATTACTAATGATATTACCATTAACTTGGAGGGTTTCATTTACTGCGAGAGATAAATCACCCTCCCATGCTAAAAACCCTATTTTAGCACTAGTATTGTCCAAAACATAGAGGTTATTTAGGGTAATCGTTAGTTCACTGTTAGTTGACGAAACACTTTCCAGTCCGTCAAAAATATTTATTTGATTTAGAGATAAACTAGTATCAGCATAAATAACGTTTACGGCCCAGCCTCCAAAATTGGTTGTGTTTCCGCAATACGCGGGAATAATTTCTGTTAAATCTAATTCTGAAAGTGTATAATTTCCATTACCTGTGGAGGCGACAATATTTGTTACATCCGCGAATGCAGAAAAGAAGATAAGAGTGTTAAGAGTTGTATGAAATGTTCTTTCAGCCGTGATAGGGTTTCCATTAAGGGAAACTTCAAAATCACCTTCCCCAACGCCTGCCCAATATAAATAAGCAGTTACAAGTGTTTGTCCGGGAAGAAGCTCAAATTCAGAGCTGCTTTCAGTTAATATTATACATTCTGTCGTTCCTCCAGTGTTTTCACCAACATTTAGGGTGTTTCCAAAGGCTAGATAATCATAGCGACCATTAAATTGTTGGAATAATTCTACCTCTTGCGCAAAAATGAGTGCTGGCAAAAGGAGCAACATGAGTTGAAGTGTTTTTAGAAGCTGGGTCATTAACATGAATTCTAAGCTAAATATACGTAATATCTAGTTTTAGAGATCAAGACTGTTACTGAAATATAGAATTGATTATAAATCTCTTCGTTTAAGTATTGCGTAAGACCAATAGATAAATAAGGCAGTCCAAACCAAATTAATTAGAATAGTGTGCCATTCAACATCGTAATTTTTGTTGAAATTTTCGCCTAATTGATTTGCTGCAGATTGCACTGCGCCTAGTCTTGTAAAAGGTTCTTTTATTAAATTGGACATTGCCTCTAAAGGAAAGAATTGAGAAACATTGGCCGCAATATCTGTGTCTTTAAAGAACTTCCACTTCATTAAGCCATACAGGATTTTCTCTATTACTAACCAAATAATTAAAAAGCCTAGGGCAAAGGCAGAACGCTTTACTAAAACACCTAAAAACAAGCAGAATGAGAAGAATGTAACTAGTTTTATAAAGTAAGCAAGTAGATACTCTAAATCACTAAAAATGATGCCAATTTCATTATAATCAGAAAAACTGAGCCCTAAGATTAAAGAGACAACGAATAAGAAAATTGTTGATATAACGGCAAATAATAATACAGTAATAAATTTTGAAAGAACGAATTCTTTTTTACTGAGCCCGTCTATCAAATTCTGTTTAAGTGTCGTATAACTATATTCATTAGCCATCATAGAAACGATAACAATAGCAAGAAAAATCTTTAATAAAGCACCCATAAAACTATTGAAGTGCCAAATAAATGGAAAATTAAAAATACCTTGATCAGCCACTCTAAAATTAAAGTCTCCAAAACTAAATTCAATCGAAGCTATCAATGCAATAAAAGTAATAAGGATAAAATATACAATGGTAATCGTCCTAGCCGCCTTGTTATGGCGAATTTTTTGTAATTCAATTTGAAGTAATCGAAGCATGTTGTTAGTTTTGTTTAGTCAGTTCAAGGAATTGCTCTTCCAAGCTTTCTTTTCTTTTTACTAAATATGAAAGGGTAATACCTTTTTCAAATAGTAATTTGTTCAATTCTGAAGCCTCTATTGGTTGATTAAGATATGCGATAAGTGCATCCCCTTCAATTTTTAAACTAGTTATAAATGGAAGTCCTTCAACGGCCATTTTTAACTCATCAAGGTTATCACTTTTAAGAGTAAAAAATCCATGACTAGCATTCATTCCATCCACACTTCCAGTGTAAAGACTTTTTCCTTTTCGTAAAATAACTACATGAGAGCATACTTTTTCAACCTCATCGAGCAAATGTGAGGCTAGTAAGATAGTGGTTCCTTCTGAAGCAATTTTCTTGATAATCTCTCTTATTTGATGAATTCCCTGTGGATCTAAACCATTTGTTGGTTCATCCAGAATCAAAATTTCTGGGTCATTCAGAAGCGCAGAAGCAATGGCCAACCGTTGTTTCATTCCTAAGGAAAATGTGCTAAATTTACTGTTAATTCTTTCAAGTAGACCGACCACATTTAATTTCTCTTCTACTTTATCAATAGCTACTCCTTTAATTTTACAAACCAATTCTAAGTTTTGTTTGGCTGTCATGTATGGATAAAAATTAGGTCTTTCAATAATTGCTCCAACCTTTTTTAATGCTTGGTGAGTAGAACCACTGCCATCAAACCAGTAAAAATCACCTTCAGTTTTGTTAACGACATTTAAAACAATACCTAAAGTCGTAGACTTTCCACTTCCATTTGGTCCTAAAATTCCATAAACATTTCCTTTTTCAATAGAAAAAGTTAAATCATTCACTGCTGTTATGGGACCAAATTTCTTAGTAAGATGATTAATAGTGAGGATAGTATTCACAGAATTGTGTTTTTTGATGTTTAGTTAGGAGTTTGACGAATTAAGCTAGATTTTGTTACATTTATAAGGATTGATCAAAGATAACCGTATAGCATCTATGTTGTGAGGTCACAAATCGAGATTCACTTTCAGCTCTAGCTTTTTGATAGTTGTACTATCAACTTTTAACCTCTTTATTAAAGTAAATTAGATAATAATACATTTGTTTTTCCTCATCCCAGCCTTTTTCCACAAATCGATCTGCACTTTCGGGATTAATAAAATCCAATTTTATCTGGATGTTTGTATCTAAATTAATTACATTTTTTATTTTTTTTCTAATTGCATTTACTGCTGTATTTGCAATAGGGAAGGAGGTAAGATCTTCAATACTATACTTAGGAGCTCTTTCACTTTTGTAATGGTTAAATTCTGTCATAAGAGCAGGGTTGTCAATAACATCATTCATGAAATCAGATTCTTCAAAATTATCATTCTTTGCAAAATGATTTACAGCTCGATTCATGAATAATACTTCTTGTTTTTTATCTTCGGCAGGAAGAACAACATCTTTAGCAAAATCCTGACAAAATTTCAAATATTTTTTTGTGTGAAAGTTATTGTCTTCACATGGATTTACGCCTAGAAAATTGTCTAACCAATATCTGGCATCATAACGGTTGGAATCCACAGATAGAATTTTATAACCTTCTTCTTTTTTTACCTCAAAAATCAAACAACCCTTATCAAGTTTGTTAAGACTAACGCCATACTGTAAATGAGCATCCAGCTGATTTTCTTTTTCGGAGAATTGAAGAAATTCTTGTTTTAATTCAGATTTAAATATTCCAATGCCGTTTACTTTTTCGTTATCGATTTGCATATTTTCAATTAAGGCAACATATACTTCTCCACTTCTAATATGAGGATGTGTAGACTGGTCGTATAAATGCTGGGTAATTTTCTTGCTTACCTCATGGATGTTATCGGAGTTTAAAAATATTTCTGATACAAGATTATACAATTCATTGAATTCTAAATCGGTTTCATGACCAAATTGAAAATAATTTTCTTCCTTTTCTCTAAATGGCTTTAGAAAAAATTCTTTCAACAAAGGTGTAACTTCATCGTCTGTTTTATAGATTTCTTCAGAAAACAAAATAGCTTCATTCTTACTTTTGTTACCTACTCGATGAATTGACAGAGATGTAATGTGTGCGGAAAATAGATTGATCATTTTTGGGGTTTACTATTTATATGTGAAGAAGTTTTGATGTCTAATCGAAAATTTGATTAATTCCAATTTTCATCAAAATCAAGATTTTCGTAGTCTTCTGGATCAAGGTCAAATTCTTCTTCAAATAAGTCATCCTCCTCGTCCTCGTCTACAAAAAAGTCATTTTCAGGATTATTCTCTGGTATTTCACCTAAGGCAAACATTAAATTAGGGTATATCATACCAACTTCAGATTCTGCAATTTCTGCCAATTCCACGAAGAATGTCCACATATTTAAAAAGTCGTAAACATATATGAGTCTAGTTGCTTTTTCTGACACTACATCATTAATGTAAGTTTCACTCATGATTCGAACCTTAGTACCTTCGTCACTCATGTCAAACAGAGCGATTTCGTCTTCTTGTTCCCACGTATCATTACTCGTATAAAAAGACGCCATTTCCTGACCTCCAAAACCAAAGGCTTGGGTAATTGCATTATGAAAATCTTCCATGTTGGATGTCTCTTCAATTTCAATATCACGAATTACATCTTCAATCGTGTCTAGAATTATTCTAAAGCGGTAAATCATATCTAATTTATTATCATCACAAAGATATTATTTTAAGTTTTATTTACTGAATCTATGTAAAGTAAAAGTCATAACCGCAAGTAATAAAAAAGCAACTACCTGATGCAAAACTCCTAACCACACAGGAACCTGAAGAATTAAGGTAAAAACACCTAAGACAAACTGTACCAAGACTAATCCAATCAACACCTTTAGACCAATTTTTTGTTCAGGTGACAATAATAGTTTTCGTGATTTCATCCAAATGAATCCAATAAATCCAACAACTAAATAAGCTAAATAACGATGTATAAACTGAACACCACTTTTGCCTTCAACGAAATTTTTCCAAACAGGACTCTGCTCTAGGGTTACTGTTTCATGAATTAGTTCTCCATCATTCATAAGAGGCCAATGATTGTGAATTAAACCTGCATCTAAGCCTGCTACAAAGGCGCCCCAAATAATCTGAATAACTAAAAGACCCAATCCAAATCTAAGAAGATTTCTCATTTTACTATTTACAACACTTACTTCTGGAAACCACAGATCAAGGGCTACCCAGAATGTATAAGCAAACGTGATAAATGCCGTAGTTAAATGCATTGCAAGTCTATAATGGCTAACGTCTGGGTTATCAACTAAGCCGCTTTTCACCATATACCACCCAAGAAATCCTTGAAATCCACCTAAGATTAGAAGAACGATACATTTTTTGATCGTCGTTGTGGAGAGTCGTTTTTTAATCAAAAAATACAGAAATGGAATAAAAAACACCAGCCCAATGAAGCGACCAATTACGCGGTGAATCCATTCCCAAAAATAAATGTCTTTAAAATCTTCTATAGTGAAGCTAGAATTTAATTTTTGGTATTCGGGATATTGTTTGTATAGGTTAAATGCTTCATCCCATTCAGCATTATTCATAGGAGGCAAGGTTCCAGAAATCAATTTATAGTTAGAAATGGATAAACCAGAATGTGTTAAACGTGTAATACCACCAACCACTACCATTATAAATATAAGGGTGCAGCCAGTAAGTAGCCAATAGATTACTTTTTTGTTATTCATGAGCAGTTGCTTCGTATTCTTCTTTTGATAAATAGTACCATTCCAAATCACCTAAATCGTCTTCTCCTGGATATGGCTTGAGTTCTTTTAATGTAAATCCAAGTTTTCGCAATACTTTACTAGATGCAGGATTTTGTGGATATACTGTTCCCATAACACTCGATAATTTCAAAACTGAAAATCCAAATTCAAGCATTTTAATTGATGACTCGGTGGCAATTCCCATGCCCCAATATTCAGGCAGAAAGCGATACCCCAAATCGGTTATATTTAATTGTGGAAGGAATTTAAATCCGCAAAAACCAATAAGTTTATTATCGGGTTTATAGATAACGGCGAATCGGCCATATCCATACTTTTCATAATCGCTAAACCAAACATTCTCAATAACGCTCTTGGCTTCTTCAAGGGTAGTTCGAAGAACATCTCCGGTATACTCTTGAGTCTTCGGATTAGAACTGAATTCCAGAACTGAGGCTGCGTCACCCATTTCAAATGGTCTCATTATAAGTCGTTCCGATTCTATACTAATCTTTTCCATTATGCAATTGTAAGTCCGAGTTCTTCACCTTTTTTAAGCATAAACTCTCTTGCCATCTCATATTCATTAGGAATCACACCTTCTAAAATCGCTTCTTTAATGGCGTCTTTTATAAGTCCAATCTCACGTGAAGGCCTTATGTCAAAAGTTTTCATAATTTCTTCACCACTCACTGGAGGTTGAAAATTACGAACATGATCGCGTTCTTCAACTTCAACAATTTTATCACGAACTAGTTTAAAATTATTATGATATTGGCTAAATTTCTTTGAATTCTTGGTGGTAATATCTGCTTCACATAAGGTCATCAAATCTTCAACATCTTCACCAGCATCAAAAACCAATCTCCGCACAGCACTATCTGTAACTTCAGATGCAAGTGCAATAGGGCGAGAGCTCATCAAGACCATTTTTTGAACAAATTTCATCTTTTCATTAAGAGGTAGTTTCAGTCGCTTAAAGAGTTTATAAACCATTTTGGAGCCTACAAATTCATGCCCATGAAAGGTCCATCCAATCTTTTTATCAAATCGTTTTGTTGGTGCTTTTCCAATATCGTGCAGCAATGCTGCCCATCGCAACCAAACATCTTCAGTAGTTCTAGCAATATTATCAACAACTTCAAGTGTATGCCAAAAGTTATCTTTATGCCTTTGACCTTCTTTTTCATCAATACCTTGAAGGGCTACCAATTCTGGTAATATAAAAGGCAGTAATCTAGTTTTTTGTAATAAGGTAAATCCTTTCGAAGGAATTTCTGAAGCTAAAATTTTATGGAGTTCATCAACAATTCGCTCTGGCGAAATAATCTTTATACGTTCTGCATTTTTTGTAATTGAACTCAGAGATTCTTTTTCAATAATAAAATTTAACTGCGTTGAAAAGCGAATGGCACGCAACATGCGCAACGGATCATCACTATATGTGATATCAGAGTCCAAGGGGGTGCGAATGATCTTATTGTCAATGTCTTTCATCCCATTAAAAGGATCGAGTAATTCCCCAAAACTACCTTCACTTAGATTAATAGCCAGGGCATTTATTGTAAAATCTCTTCGGTTTTGGTCATCTTCTAACGTCCCGATTTCAACATTAGGATTCCGACTGTCTTCAGAATAGGACTCTTTACGTGCTCCAACAAACTCTAATTCAAGGGTTCCTGTTTTCAGCATTGCTGTGCCGTAATTTTTAAAAACAGTTACTTTTGGCTTTCCAGGTAATAATCGAGAAACTTCCATGGCAAGCTCTATTCCACTTCCGATTGTAACAATATCGATGTCTTTGGCATCACCCCTTTTCATTATATAATCACGCACAAAACCACCTATTACAAAACTTTCCAGTTTCAGATTAGAAGTCGCCTGACTTATAATTCTAAATACTTGATGCTGTAAAGCGTTCTTTAAATTTTGGGATTCTCGCATGTTTATATTTACCGGATTACTTTTACAGTGCCATCGTTTTTAATCTTGATTATTGTAGATGGATTAGTAGATTTTTTATCGCGCTGTAAATTTACGACATAGTCTACGCCTTCCAAAATCTCTTTACTTATTTCTTGAAAGCTAAAGGGCGTCTTATCTCCACTTAAATTTGCTGATGTTGAAACGATTGGTCTTCTAAATTTTCGGATTAATTGTTTGCAAAAATCATCTTCGACAATTCGAATAGCTAATGAATTATCTTCAGCGATTAGGTTTTCAGAAATACGAATTGGATCATCATAGACAATGGTTGTTGGTGTAATTGAAAACTTTATAACATCGTAAGCCGCTTTGGGAATGTTTTCCACATATTGCTCGAGCATGTTTAAATCGCTTACTAAACAGATGAACGATTTGTCATTGGCTCGTTTTTTTAATTTATAAATTTTTTCAATGGATTCTGGACGAGTTGCGTCACATCCTATTCCCCAAACAGTATCAGTTGGATAGAGTATTATTCCTCCTTTTTTAAGGACTTCAATTGTATTATAAATTTCAGTTTTCATCAAGACTTCTACTTTTCTGTTTATGTTTTAAGGATGCTTTACTTGGGTTCAGTTTCATTAAAACTGAAAGTAAATACCATTTTTTGGGTTTCAGAAGAATTACGAAAATTAAATACTTCCTAATCCAAAGATATTTAAGAAATCCGTAGTTTTTCCGAAGTACATATAGGTAAGATATATAAGCTTCTGTATCAATTAATTTTGAAACACCAATGCTTACTCCTTGAAAGTGCAAAATTTTGGCGTCTGGAACCAGCACACTACGATAACCCACTTTCCGAAGACGATGGCAAATATCCATTTCCTCCCAATACAAGAAAATATTGGTGTCGAAACCGCCAATTTTTTTGAATGCTTCATTTTTGAAAAATAGAAAAGCGCCATTTACCCAGTTTACTTCGATTGGTTGGAGGTATGCAATTTTGCGTTTGGGATAGAATTTTGGATTAATTTTTTCAAGGAACCCTCTTCCGAAAAGTAGTCTACGGATGCCTTTGTCATGATCAAATGAAGGAACCTGTTCGTCTTGCTCATTGTAGTTTTGCGCTGTACTAACACCTACTTCTAGGTTTTTCTGCATATAGTTAAGAAGTATCGCCAGACAATCATTTCGTAATATTGCGTCATTATTCAAAAAAAGCAAGTAATCGGCCTCGGCAAACTGAGTTCCAAACATATTCCCTCCTCCAAAGCCAGTATTTATATTACTTCGGTAGAGCTGAATGTGCAGTTCTTTTGGAAAATTATCTCTTAATATTTTATAATCCGAGGGTTCGGAATTATTGTCTACCACAATGATTTGATAGGAAATGCCTTCTGAAGTTCTTTCAATAACCGATTGTATACATTCAAGTGTATATTTTGAAGTATTGTAGTTAATAATGATGACAGCCACATCCTTCATGGCTCAAGTAATTTTCGATAAACTTCCAGATATTGCTTGGCCGTAGTATCCCAACTAAAACTTTTAGCGCGTTCTATATACCAATTTTCATAAAATTCCTGTGCATTATGAAAGCGAGCCATCCCTAGTTTTAGGATGTCGGCCATATATTCAGGGTCATAATGATCCCAATAAAAGCTATGTTCACCACCTATTTCTGGAAGGGACGTATTATTTGAAATAAATACAGGTTTTCCAAAACGCATCGCTTCGATTGGTGGAATTCCAAATCCTTCACGTAAAGAGGGAAATACTAGGGCTTCGCAGTTCTGAAGATAATATTGCTTTTCAATATCATCAATTTTTCCTGTCTGAAATACCCGGTCTTCTATTTTCAACTTCTTAACTAGAGACGTAAGCTTGTCCGCGTAAATAGAGTCGTTACTTCCAGCCAAAACCAAAGAATACTCTGGAAGATATTGCAGCATTTTCACCAAGCTTATAAAATTCTTTCGCTCACTAAAATCACCAATTGAAAAGAGATATGGTTTTAGTATAAGAATTGAAGGCTTATAGTCATTTGGAATGTTGATGTCTGTAATTGTATTTCCGTTGTAGATTACAAATTCTGGCACCTTGGGGACTTCAAAATGATCATGCGTATCTTTCTTAGCGAATTCAGAAATATAGACAATTCCATTTGCCCGATTTAGTTTTTCGTTAAACTTGCTGGCTAATTTTCTTTGTAATAAACCTGAGCCTTCTGTAATAAAATGAATATCATGAACTGTTAGTAAGTAAGGAATATCAAAAAACGGCTCAATCTTAATATTCTGATTGAGGCAATGCCATAAGTTGTATTTGGTTTTTATACGAAAAGGCAAATGTCGTGTAATCGATCGATATTTTCTGTAGGTAAACACCGAACCAAATTCACTTTTTAACTCTTTGACATTCTTTGCATGAAGCTCCAATTTAAAATCATTAACGTTATTATTTGCTAATGCTTTGATAAAATGATAATTAAATTGGCCAAAGCCAGAATACTTATTTTTAAGATTGTGAGACTCAAGAAATACTTTTTTCATGGCCTAATCAATTTTTCTATACAACATCCATAAATTCACATAACGTTTAAAAACTGAAAAAGCATTAATGTATGCAAGGACAAAACCTTCTTTCCCGTCTAAAAACCCTAATCTTATGATATATTGATGCCAAAATCGGTAGAGGGGTCTAATGAAAAAGTGCGAGAATGTGGGTTTCTTCTTTTTTTCATATAACATTTTTGCTTGAAGAGCACTGTATCTGTGCAATTTTCCAGTGTAGTCATCAAAGCTTTTATACGTATGATGAGGTAAATGATTTTTTAATTTTTTAGTAGGACCTTTAGTTACTAGGACTTCATGAACCAAGTTATTATTATAGTGACAATAATTTTTATTGAATATTCTAATAATCCAATCGGTTTGAAAGCCACTATATTTAATTCGTTTACCCATAAAGTATAGGTCACGTTTTACAAAGTAGGCAACTTCGGTAGGATTAACAAGTATTGCTTCAATTTCGTCAACAAGTTCTTTTGTGACCTCTTCATCTGGATCGAAGAATACTACCCAATCATTTTTTGCTTTTGAAAGTGCAAAGTTTTTTTGTGCTGAAAAGTTGTCAAATGTTCGTTGAAAAATGGAAACTTTCTCATTTTTGGATGCTAACAGAACCGTGTCGTCTGTACTAAATGAATCTACAATAACAATTTCGTCTACAAATGATAAGCTTTTTATAAAGCTATCGATACTTTTAGCTTCATTGAGTGTTATGGCAATAGCAGATATTTTTAAGGAGTTTTCCAATAGTTGCTGATAGTTTGCGTAAAAGTAATAATTTTACAATGATTAATCTTGAAACTCTTGTGAGCAAACTACCAATTTTAATGTATCATCATGTTACCACTGGAATAGGTGAAGGTCTCACGATTACCGTGGATAAACTAGATGAACAATTCGATTTTATTGCTCAGAAAGGTTATAAAACCTATCATTTTAATGAGTTAATAGATTGTGACATTCTTCCTTCAAAAAAAAACATAATCATAACATTTGATGACGGTTATGTAAGTCAGATGGAATTAGCCATTCCATTATTGGAAAAGTATAATTTGAAAGCTACTTTTTTTGTCCCTTTAAATTACCTTGGAAGAACAGATGAATGGAATACTTCCTCTTTACAAATAATGACAGCGAAGGAACTAAATTCATTAGATCCTTCTAGGGTTGAATTAGCATTTCATTCTTTTTATCATAATAAGTATAATGAACTTTCCGAAAATTCAATTGATGAGGATTTCAAGTTATGTTTCGATAGTGTATCTGAAAATAACATGAATTTTTCATTGACATTGGCCTATCCTTATGGGAAATATCCGCGAGAAATTGCAGAAAAAAGACGTTTCATCGCTCAATTAGAAAGACATCATCTTATATATGGCATCAGAATTGGAAATCGTTTAAATAAATTTCCATTCAAGAATCCATTTGAAATACAACGAATCGATATAAAAGGTGAGTTTAGTTTATCGAAGTTTAAGCGAAAAATGAAGTTTGGAAGGATTTTCTAGTCGAATAATCAAAGTAATAATTTTGCCCAAAACCTATTTCATTCCTTGATTGAGTAACATCAATTTAACATAACGCGAAAAAACTCCATAGGCATCTATTGCTGAAAGAGTAAGACCAGGTACACCACTTTTAAATCCGCCTCTTTTTATGTAAGAATCAAAAAATCTGTACGTCGGTTTAAAAAAAAGATGAAAATAGGTAGTCTTCTTTTTCTTTTCAAAACGCTGCTCGGCTTGAAACCAAGCATATTTCTCTTTTTTAGTGATATAATGATTCAGTCCTTTATAAGTATAATGAATCATTTTTTGTTTTAGTTTACCAATACTTCCTTGGCAATGCAGTTTTTCATGTACTAAACCAGTAAAGATCGCGCCGTCTCTTTTTACTAACCGCAATACGTCATTGCTTTGAAAGTATAAAAAGCGAGTCATAAAAAAATGCGGAAAATTTATTTTATAACCATCATGTTTTGGCTGCACAAGGACAGACTTTATTTCGGCTTCTAATGAGTGAGTGACACGTTCATCTGCATCTAAGAATAGTATCCAATCACAGGTTGCATGTGAAATGGCATAGTTTTTTTGGTCTGAAAAATTATCGAACTGTCGCTCAAGGATTTTAGTAACAAATGGCTCTGCAATTTTCTTTGTTTCATCTGTGCTAAACGAATCAACAACAATTATTTCATCGGCAAATAAGACAGATTGCAACGCATCTTTAATATAATTTGCTTCGTTGAAAGTTGGTATAATTACGGATAGTGTTGGCATAGTACAAACTTAATAAATAACTTTATCTTTAATACTTTAATCTAATATTCTCAGAATGATAAATAAATGCCGTATTTGCGGAAATTCAGTGGGAAATAGCAGCTATTTAGCCCGAGAAATGATGTACGGACTTCGTGAGAAATTTAATTATTTTCAATGTGTTTCTTGTGGATGTTTACAAATTGTGGATTTCCCCGATGATATGTCAAAATACTATCCTTCTGATTATTATAGTTTTAATGCTTATGATGGCAAAAAGTTTAGAGGGCTAAAAGGGGCGGTTAAATTAAAGCAATATGAATATGCCGTTCTTGGAAGTGAATTATATCAAAATACTCTAGGGAGGATTCTTGGAAAAAAAGAATTCAAAATATTTGACTCACTGGGAGTAAATAGGGCAACTCGCATTTTAGATGTTGGTTGTGGGAATGGACGTAATTTTCTTTATCCACTTTCCAAAATTGGTTTCAAAAATTTGATTGGATGTGACCCTTTTTTACAGGAGACAATTCAATATTCAAGTAATTTAACAATCTACAATGTATCTATTTTTGAAATTGAAGGAACTTTTGATATTATTACCTATCATCATGCTTTTGAGCATGTTCCAAGTCCTCTTCAAGACCTTGAAAAGGTTAGTGGTTTGTTGGCTAAAAATGGAGTGTGTATACTTAGAATTCCTACGGTTTCTTCTTTTGCCTGGGAAAAATATAAAACAGATTGGGTACAATTGGATGCGCCCAGACATTTTTTTTTACATTCAAAAGAAAGCATAGAAGTTCTTGCAGAAAAATCCGGACTAAAACTGTTTAAAGTGGAATATGACTCAACTTACTTTCAATTCACAGGCAGTGAAAAATATCTAATGGATGTTCCTTTATCCAACCCAAAACCAAAGGGTTTGATTAAATATATTTCGAAAAAAATAAGTAATATAAAGTACAATCGTCTCGCGAGGAAATTAAACAGTGAGGAACGAGGTGATCAGGCGGCTTTTTATTTGCGAAAGAATTAAAACTATCTTTGTACGTCATGAATACAATTGATACTTCTATTATTATCAGTACATATAATTCTCCTGCTTGGTTGGAGAAAGTGTTGTATGGATATAATAATCAAACGTACCGAATGTTCGAGGTAATTATTGCTGATGATGGTTCTACATTTGAAACTGAACTTTTGCTTAATCGTCTTCAACAAGAAGTATTTTATCCCATCATAAGAGTTTGGCACAAAGACAATGGTTTTCAGAAAACGAAGATTTTAAATAAAGCCCTAGAAAAATGTCAGACTCCATATATTATTATGAGCGATGGAGATTGTATTCCGAGGAAAGATTTTGTAGAACAGCACGTAAAATATCGAATGGAAGGGTGTTTTTTATCTGGAGGATATTTTAAGCTACCCATGGATATTTCAAATATGATTACAAGGGAAGATATTTATACAGAGCGATGTTTTAAACTTTCATGGTTAAAACAAAACGGACTGAAATCTTCTTTTAAAAATCATAAACTTACCTCAGGGTCTTTTAAAGCTTTATTTTTAAATACTGTTTCACCTACTAATGCATCATGGAATGGGCATAATTCATCTGGATGGAAAAGTGATATCTTGGCAGTAAACGGGTTTGATGAACGCATGCAATACGGAGGCGAAGATAGGGAGCTTGGAGAGCGCCTAATAAATTTGGGAATTAAAGCCATTAGGATTAGATACAGTGCAATAACCTTACATTTAGACCATCCCAGAGGCTATGTAAAAGAAGAAATGATTATTAATAATAGAGAAATTCGAGATAGAACCAAAGCTTCTAAAAGCGTATGGTCTGATTTTGGCATTATTAAAAAAGCTTAATAAATTTAACAGTCAGCACTTTAAGACGTCTTACCTCATCTACATATTAAGATTTTTTATAAACTCCAACCTTCCAATATTGCAGTTCTTTATTGGTTGTAACGGAAGTAAATTCTAACTCCTTTAGCTTTGGATTGGCCTTAAAATATTCCCAACAACCAGCTCCTTCTCGATAAATAGAAGTAATAATAATTCCTTGATTATTAAGATGAGATAGCATTCGGTCTAGCACATTGTTTTTTTCAGATTCATGGATATAATAGAAAGCTTCATTGAAAACAATAACATCAAATTTACGACTTGGTTTAAAAGTGATTACGTCTTCGGCTTTGAATTCTGAGTTTGGGAACTTTTTTTTCTTCGCCTGATCAATTGATATTTTTGAAAAATCAACCCCTAAAAAATAAGAGAACTCAAACCCATACATGCGTTCATTTAATACACCATTTCCACAACCAATATCAAGAATACTTGGATTGGTAGAGCCATATCTTTTTAAATAATCAATAATCTGATAATAACGTTTTGATTCTTCTTCGCTTTTGAGGTTCTCCCAATGGCCGGCTCTGTACTGTCTGTCCCAGCGACGTTTTCTTCTCCAATGATGAAATTTGTCCAGAATGTTCATGCTATTTTTTTAAGTCTTTAATATGATGTTCTAAAAAAGGTTTCAACTTTGAAAGAATAACTTCAGGAGTTAATTCATTGTATAATACTTCAGGGTGCTCTTCTATTACTTTGCGGGATTTCCGGGTGAATTCATCGTATAAGGATGGTTTTTCGTCTAGCAGGTGAATAGATTCATGCATTATACCATCTTCAAAGCTATTCCAATCTTCCTTATCTATGAATGGAGAATATATAGTGAAAGTCGGTTTGTCAAGTGCTTTGGTAATATGCACTGTTCCTCCTTCATTAGCGATAAGAAGATCACATTGATTCATTAATTTGATAAAGCCTCTAATAGAATCTTCATATATGTCAAGATTGATCTGATCCTTATTTGAACAGAGATTGAAAATTTTTAGGGCATCCACCTTTTGATGTGGGGCATAGTTAAAAAGAATGGTCACGTTGTACGTATTCGTAATGAAATCAATAATCTCTGCAACGTATTGAAGAGGTAGAGACTTTGAAATAGTGCTTCCCAGGACCGTAAACATAATAATAGGACCTTTTATTGAAGCAATTCTTTCGTATTTTTTTTCAGATTCTGTTAAGTAAATTTTTGGTCTATCAAGAGGATCTTTAAGCGGAAAAACTGAATTGATCATATTTAGTCTATCCTCAATTGCTTTACCACAGAAAAGGGACTTGTCATCTAAGAAATTTATTGGATGTGTATAAAATGGAAGCTTAAGAGTCTTGTGTTTTCTTTTAAATCCGATACGATATTGGGCCCCAGAAAAAAGGCAAAATAACCTACTTTGAAATTTCGCATACGAATCGAAGATAATATCATATTTTTCCTTTTTAACAGCTGCTACTGTTTTTAGAAGCTTCGGAAACTTCTTTAATTCCTTGTCATTTACGGTAATAACACGATTGATGTTTGGATTATTTTCTAATACTCCTGCGGTATAATCATATACAAAATAGGTGATATGGCAATCCGGAAATATTGTTTTAACATTATTTGCTATGACCGAACTTATAAGTACGTCACCAATTCTTTTGTTCTGTATTACTAGTATTTTATTCATAAAGATTACCTTCGCAAAATACTTATTTTTTAAGTTAATTAAATAGAAAATGCATTCATCTTTCGTTTTACATCCAAATTACGAACAGTTAAAACCACAATTAAAAGAAGTGCTAAACAACTTTTTTGAAGCGGGTAGCTATGTAACGTTGGGTGACCGAAATGTAATAAAAAAAGTTGCTATAGAAGGTGTTGTTTATAATATCAAAAAGTTTAAAACACCAAATTTTTTTCAAGGTTTGGTTTATCAGTTTTTACGTAAAAGTAAGGCTAGACGATCATTTGAGTATGCTTCGAAGCTGATAGCCGTAGAGATAAATACACCTTTTCCTGTTGGGTATTCTGAAATGTTTTCAAATGGACTTAAAGAGAGCTATTATATTAGTGAGCATTTGGAGTACGATTTGGATTTTCGAGTATTAATTCATAATCCAAAGTACCCCAATAGAGAGGAGATTTTAAAACAATTTACTGCGTTTGTTTTTAAAATGCATGAGAATAATGTGAACTTTCTGGATCATTCTCCAGGAAATACTTTGATAAAGGATAGGGGAGACGGTCATTATGATTTTTACCTCATTGATTTAAATCGGATGAGATTTGAACCTCTTAATTTTGAAAGACGAATGCATAATTTAAGAAGATTATGGCTTTCTAAAACCAAAGTGGCAATTATGGCCAAAGCTTATGGTGAATTATATGGAAAATCTTTCAACGAAACCTATGATCTGATGCTTAAATATAGCCGAGCCTTTCAGAAAAATGTTAATTCTAAAAAGTTAAGACAACGGAAACATTGAATCTACTGTCTGGAAAGGTCAAAGTGCCGAATAATAATATAGCAAGTGTTTAAATTGCTACATCATATTCCCTCAAAGCATCATTTAGAGATGTCTTTTTATTGGTGCTTTCTTTACGTGTTCCAATAATAAGTGCACATGGGACATTAAAATTACCGGCAGGAAAATTTTTACTATAACTTCCTGGAATTACTACAGAACGTGCAGGAACAAGACCCTTTCGCTCAAACGGAGTATCACCAGTAACATCAATTATCTTAGTTGAGGCAGTTAAAACTACATTCGCCCCTAATACAGCTTCACTTTCTACACGAACACCTTCCACAATAATACAACGTGAACCAATAAATGCATTATCTTCAATGATTACTGGGGCCGCTTGTAATGGCTCTAATACACCTCCAATTCCAACACCACCACTTAGATGAACATTTTTACCAATTTGGGCACAACTCCCCACGGTTGCCCAAGTATCCACCATAGTTCCTTCATCAACATAAGCTCCTATATTTACATAGCTAGGCATTAATATAACTCCTTTTGAAATATAAGCACCATATCGTGCTATAGCATTCGGGACGACCCTGATGCCTTTGGCCTCATATCCTCGTTTTAAGGGAATTTTATCGTGATATTCAAAAATACCAGCTTCCAACGTTTCCATTTTTTGTATTGGAAAGTATAAAACTACTCCTTTTTTAACCCACTCATTTACCTGCCATCCATTCGAAGTAGGTTCCGCACAACGCAAGATTCCTTCATCACATAAACGAACTACTTCACGAATAGCCGCGATTATTTCTGGATTGTTTAAAAGAGAACGATCGCTCCATGCGGATTCAATGATTTGCTGTAATTGAGTCATGTTTTAAAGAAATTTAATACAAATATAAAACCTCACTTTCAATAAAGTGCACATTTTTAGCATAGTATTTAGTAAACACTTATTTTTGCATCGAAAATGGGCAGAATTTTAGCTATAGATTACGGTACAAAACGAACAGGCATAGCAATTACTGATGAATTACAGCTAATTGCTTCAGGGCTAACGACGGTTGAAACCAAAGAATTGATCCCATTTTTACAACGATATATCGCAACCGAAAAAGTTGATTTGATATTGGTTGGTGAACCAAAACAAAAAGACGGTAGGTCTTCTGATGTTGAGGAATTTATTCAGAAGTTTTTAATTAAATTTTCAAAGGTATTTCCAAAGCTTGATGTTAAGAGGGTAGATGAACGATATACTAGTAAAATGGCTTTTCAGACGATGATCGATAGTGGTCTAAATAAGAAACAAAGACAAAATAAAGCGCTTGTTGATGAGATAAGTGCAACAATTATTTTGCAAGAGTATTTGTATAATTTGTAACTAATGGATATTTGTCCTAAATCAACACATTTAATATTTTTATAATGATTTTACCAATTGTTGCTTATGGTGACCCAGTATTGAGAAAAAAGGGAGTGATTATTGACAAAGATTATCCTGATTTGGATGGCCTTATCGAAAATATGTTCGAAACCATGTATACTTCAAAGGGTATAGGGTTGGCTGCGCCGCAAATTGGGCAATCTATTCGGTTATTCTTGGTAGATGCTAGTCCATTTGCGGAGGATGACGATTTGACTGAAGACGAACGTAAAGAACTGGAAAGTTTTAAAAAGATTTTTATCAATGCTAAAATAATAGAAGAGATTGGGGATGAATGGGCATTTAATGAAGGCTGTTTGAGTATCCCTGATATTAGAGAAGATGTTTTTAGACAATCGGACGTAGTGATTGAATACCAGGATGAGAATTTCAATACTTTTAAAGAAACTTATTCGGGTTTGGCGGCAAGAATTATTCAACACGAATATGATCATTTAGAAGGAATTTTATTTACTGATAAATTATCGCCGTTAAAAAAGAGGTTAATAAAGGGTAAGCTTGCAAATATTTCAAAAGGTAAAATTTCGGTAGATTATCGTATGCGTTTTCCAAATGCAAAAAAGAAACGTTAACACTTTTGGTTATTTCACTTTTACCAAGGATATTTGCAAGTATCTTTGTGGTATCTCATGTCACCGTAGATTATAATAAATTAAAAATATTGATAAACATTTTATGAGCTTAGAAAAAGTATTATCTATTGCCGGCAAACCTGGGTTATATAAATTAACCACTCAAACGCGTAATGGTTTTTTAGCTGAGTCTTTTGAAGACGGAAAAAAAATTAGTGTTAGTGGAAGGCACAATGTGAGTTTGTTATCTGAAATAGCCATTTATACCTTAACAGAGGAATTACCATTGCGAGAAGTCTTTTTGAAAATATCAGTAAAGGAAAATGGGGGAGAAGCCATTTCTCATAAAGCATCAAAGGATGAGCTAGAGGAGTACTTCTTTACGGTTGTTCCAGATTATGATGAAGACCGAGTTTATGTTAGTGATATCAAAAAAGTAGTTCAATGGTATAATCTACTTGTTAAAAATGGTATGACGGATTTTTCTGAAAAAATTGAGGATAAAGTTGATAAAGAGGAATCTAAAATATCGAAAACAATTGAAGCCGTAAAATCTGCTGGTCCTAATACCGCAAATACAAAAGCTAATGTGCCTAAGGCATCTTCATCTAAAAAGGGTGGTGCTGGAAAGAATACAGCCGCTAGAAAGACCTAAATAAATAGAATTTTGTTTAAAAATCCTGTTGTTCTAGTCTGAATAACAGGATTTTTTGTTAATAACCTTTGTTTTATAAAAAAGGGATTTCATGTAGTTTTGTTTCATGAAATTTACACTTTTTTATGAATTCTAGACAAGACCAATTAGCAGCGTTCGATCGTTTATTGACTATAATGGACGAATTGAGAGATCAATGTCCATGGGATAAAAAGCAGACTATGGAAAGCCTCAGGCATTTAACAATTGAGGAAACTTATGAGCTTGGAGATGCCATTCTGGAAAATGATCTACAGGAAGTTAAGAAAGAGTTGGGCGATCTTATGTTGCATCTAGTCTTTTACGCAAAAATTGGTAGTGAAACTCACGATTTTGATATAGCTGACGTTTGTAATGAGATTTGTGAGAAATTAATTTCAAGGCACCCACATATTTATGGAGATGTTGTTGTGGCCAATGAAGAAGAGGTGAAAAGGAATTGGGAAAATTTAAAACTTAAGGAAGGAAAGACGAGTGTTTTAGAAGGTGTGCCTAATTCACTTCCTGCTCTCGTGAAAGCAAATCGAATTCAGGATAAGGTAGCAGGTGTAGGATTTGATTGGGAAGAACCTCAACAAGTTTTTGAAAAGTTACAGGAAGAACTTGAAGAACTTCAATATGAAGTTTCAGAAAATAATAAAGATAAAATTGAATCTGAATTTGGGGACGTTTTGTTTTCGATGATTAACTATGCACGTTTCTTAAAAGTTGACCCCGAAAATGCCCTAGAGCGCACTAATAAGAAGTTTATTAAAAGGTTTCAGTATCTCGAGAAGAAAGCTAAAGAAATTGGGAAGTCAATAAATGAAATGACTCTTGCTGAAATGGATATCTATTGGGAAGAAGCAAAGAAAATTTAACTGTTGAAATTATTGTAAATTTTACTCGCTTTGTTAGTATACATTAAATGATAACAAAGCGAGCATATGTTCTAAGTAACTTAATTTTTTATTGCCGTACGTATTTTTGAAAGCTTTGCTTTCCATAATTCCAATTGCTCCTTATGTCTTGCAATGTTAGAATGAACTTCTTTAACTAGTGGGTTGTTTGAGTCTACATGTTGAAAAAAGCCAAGGTTATTTTCTAATTGACGAATTTCAATTTTGCTATCCTCTATTTTCTTAGCTATTAAGAACTGTTCATTTTGCAATTGTCTGTCGTCTTCCTGAGACACCATTGTATTAAGTTTGTTTTCAAATTTAATGAGTTCAGTTTCTTTTTTGCCCAAATCCAATTTATCAAAAATCGTATCTAGAGTTTTATTGAAATCTTGTTCAATACTTTTTTTATTGAATGGAACCCTTCCCAATGCTTTCCATTCAGCAATTTTTTCTTTGATAAACTCAATATTCATTTTGTGGTCCTGGGTCAATTTAAAATTTGTGAGTGTATCTAGCAAAGCCTTTTTCGCCACATAATGCTCAGTTTCTGCTTTATTTGCTTCATTTTTTTGAGCGTGGAGTCTGTCAAAATAATGATTGCAAGTAGCCTTAAATTTCTTCCAAATTTTATCACTATCTTTTCGAGGAACATGTCCAATATTCCTCCAGTCATTTTGAATTTTCTTCATTAAATTCGTAACAACTTCAAAATCGTCACTATCTTTATTGTCTTCGGCTATTTTTATAAGCGCAAGCTTTTTCTCAAGATTTGTGAATTGTTCATGCTTCTGCTGTTTGTAAAAATTATTTTTTTCGTGATTAAAATTACGAGTTGCTTCTTTAAATTCACTCCAGATTTCCTTATTCTTCGTACGAGGTACTTTACCTATTTCAAAGTACTGGTCTCTTAATTCCTGAAGCTTTTTAATAGCATTTTGCCATCCCTGATGGCTTTTGTTAGCCAAAGTAACGACTTCATTTATTTGAGCTATAAGCTGTTTTTTAATTTCATAATTGTTTTCAAATCCCGATTCAAGTTCCTTTAAACTCTCAAAACGCTTATCATGTATTACTTTAGTAGCCTGACTAAATTTATCCCAGACAGTATCTCGATGTTCTTTAGCCACAGGGCCAATTTCTTCTTTCCACATTTTGTGCAACATTTGAAGTTCACGAAATGCTTTATCTATATTGGTTTCAGTTTGTAGTTCTTCGGCCCTAACAATAATTTTTAATTTTTGTTCGAGATTATGCTTAAAATCTAAATCGCGAAACTCACGATTCAAATGTAGAAAATCATAAAAATTTTCTACATGATGGTGGTAAGTATTCCAAACAATATTGTATTTGTCTCTAGGAATTGCACCTGAAATATGCCATTTTTCTTGGATATCTTTAAAGTGCTTGTAGGTAGTATTTATATTTTCTTCCGCATTCAATAGACCCTTTAACTCTTCAATTAGTTCATTTCTTTTATGCAGATTGGCTTGCAAATCATTTTTAAGATTTTTGTAATGCTTATTGCGTTTCTCTTTATAATCAAAATATAATGAGTTAAATTCTTTTTTGTCGGGAGTTGAAAAATGAAAATCAATTATATTGCCACCTTCAGCTAAAAACTCCTCCTTTTTATGTTCTAATTCATCTTGAAATTTCATATTGAATTCAACGCGAATCTCTTCAACTTCGTGTTTTACTTCTTGAATTGACTTAGTATTTAATATTTTTTCTAATTCTAGAATTAATTCTTTGGCAGAAAGTGAATGATAATCTTTTTGAGCATTTTCCTCAGTCTCTTCTTCCTCGTCATCATCTGATGAAGAAACTTCTTCTTCTTCTTCCAAGATATCTTGGTCATGAGGCTTTTCAGCTTTCACAATTTCAACGATAGGTAAATCTTCAGCTATTTTATTTGCTTCCTCAATGATTTTTGATTCAGATAAGATTGGGAGCTCTAAATCCTCAATTAATGGGCTTTTTTTCTTTGGAGATTTCTCATTCAATTTTTCAATCTCGATAGAGATTTCTCCAATTTCCTCTGTTTTCTGATTTTTATCCACCTTAATTTCAATAATTTCTTGGGGATTTTCTATATCTAAATCTGCAAATTTTGATTGATCAACAGGATTAATTTCTAATTCTTCTTCTTTAATGGAATTTTTGTCTGACATTTATTTCAATGTTAAGGTTCATTTATTAGGGTTCAAGATACTAACAACTATGCTAATACCCAAGAAAGCCATCTAATTAAAAGAAAATTTTGATATTTTTTATTAAATCTTATGATTTCCAAATACTCCATGCTTTTTTTGCCTGATATTCAAGCATTTTAAGTCCATTAGATATACGTGTACCTTTAGCATAGCCCATCTTTAAAAATTCTGTCTCTCTCGGATTATAAATTAAATCAAATAGGAGGTGCTGAGGGCTTAGAAATTGGTACGGAATATTAGGGAATTCATGAATATTTGGAAAAGTTCCAGAAGGGGTGCAATTTATGATTAAACAGTGACTTTGAATGATGCTTTTATCGAGTTCTTGGTAAGTAAAACAGTTTTGTTTTTTAGTGCGAGAAACGAAATTGTATTTAAATTCCATAGACTCTAATACATAGGCAACTGCTTTTGCGGCACCGCCAGTACCTAGTATGAGAGCTGTTTTCTCATGTAGAGGGAGGAAGTTTGAAAGTGATTTAGCAAATCCATAGTGATCGGTATTGTAACCTACCAATTTACCATCGCGCATTATTTTTATGGTATTTACTGCTCCTATTTTTTTTGCTTCCTTATCCATTTGATGCAAAAAAGGTATGACACTCTCTTTGTAAGGAATAGTAACATTCAGCCCTTTTAATTCACAATTTGCCTCAATAATTTTGGTGAGACTAGAAATTGAGTCAATATCATAGTTAACATAAGTATCCGCTCTATTCTCTTGTTCGAATTTTGTAGTAAAGAATGCTTTTGAAAATGAATATCCAATATTTCTTCCAATAAGTCCATATTTAGCCATCTTGAGAAGATCTTAATTTATGGTACCAATCTAAACTTAGTACGATGATTATTCCTACAAAAATAAAGAAAATCGCCAAAGCAGTATTGTAAGAAAATTCTGATGGGAAATATCGATCATAACCATATATTATTTCTCTTCCATTAGCATCGAATAATTGATTTCCTAAGTCGTCGAACTTTTTAAGTTTAAGCTTCCAAGGCCATACAACACCAAGTGAACCCGCAATAAATCCAATGATAACGGCATAGGTAGCTTTCTTGAAATGTTTCAACACAAATCCTAATATATGCGATAATGAAACTAAGCCTGCTAAAGAGCCCAAAGAAAATATAATAAGAACTTTTAGTAGTTTAATTCTTTCAGGGTTGGTAATAAAACTAAAATCCGCATGAAAAATATCCACAAAAGTATCGGAAAGGGCGTTTACTGAATCGACTAACAATAAAACATAGTTACCAAGAAGAATTAATATAAAAGAACCAGATAGACCAGGTAATGTCATGCCGGAGACACCTATTATACCACAGAAAAACACAAAAATAAGATTACTATTTTCTGTTGCAGGCTCAAGATAACTTATGCTTATACCTACTGTTATACCACATAACAGATAAGCAATGAATTTTCTATTCCACATCCCAAAATCTTTTGCAAGAAAATATATGGATCCAATTATCATTCCGAAGAAAGCGCTCCAAACATAGAGCTCATTATATTCAATTAAAAAATCAAGCAATTTAGAAATACTAAAATAACTAATTATCATTCCAAAAATTAGCATTCCCAAAAATCCTCCATTTATATATTTGAAAAAACTTTTAAACCTTCCATTAATTAAAAGAGCAAAAGCCTTTCGATTAATTTTTCGTAGAGAATAAATAAATTCTTCGTAGAAACCTCCCACAAAAGCAACAACACCTCCAGATACGCCAGGAACTTTATTAGCAGCACCCATCAATAATCCTTTAAAAATAAGCCAAAACCTATTTGATAGTGAGAGTTTCTTGTACATCTAAACGGCTTTTTTGTTTATTGCCATACGTTCCAAAACAAAAATAGTTAGGAATCCAAGTGTCATAAACAGCAAGGCATAAATAACTAATGGTTCCGAACTATAATTAGAAGGTAAAATACTTTTTTCAATAAGTGGAATTTCTTCGCCAGCGTGATTCAATCTGAATTCCAGAACTTCTTTCCAAGGCCATATTTTATTCAAAGCACCTATCATAAATCCAGTAAGTATGGATAGAATTAAATTTTTATGGTGCTTAAACATCCAATTTAGTATTCTTGAAAAAGTTTTAATACCAGTAATGGCGCCAATTCCAAATATAAATACCTTAAAAAATGCATTCGAAAAAAGTTCCCAATTGAGTTTTGAAATACCATCGCCAAGCTGGGTAACGGTTCCAATAATCGATGTGTAAGCACCTAACAATAACAGTATAAAGGCGCCCGAAATCCCTGGTAAAATCATTGCGATGATGGCGATAAATCCAGCAAAAAACAGAAACCAAGTACTATCTGTATCGGCTATTGGTTTTGCTAAAGTAATTGCATAAGAAAATGCAATGGCGATTAGCAGAGCTATAACCATTATAAAGTTCCAATGGGATATTTGTCTCCCTACATAAACAATACTTGCTAGAACAAGACCAAAGAAAAAGGACCAAACGAGTATTGGATGATTAGCGAGCAACCATGTGATTAATTTTGCGAAGGAAAGAATGCTTATCGCGATTCCGGAAAATAATGCAACTAAGAAATTAAGATTATAGGCTTTCCAGGCTTGAATAAAATCTGTCCTTTTCCAAATACTAAAAAAGCCTAAATCAAATTTATGAATGGTTTCGATTAGCTCTTCATATATACCTGAGATAAAGGCGATTGTGCCTCCAGACACCCCGGGCACAACATCTGCGGCTCCCATGGCTAATCCTTTCGCGGTAATTATTAGGTATTGAATTAAATTTCGGGACGGCATAAGATTATTGTCTAGTCCCAAAAATACATAATTTAAAGGGAAGGATTTTCGTGTTTATTAATAATTTCCCTTACCGATTTCATCTTAAATACTGATGGAAATAACTCTTCGATAATCATGCTAAATTCTGGTTCATTTCTCAGGCCATTTTTAAGGTGATATTCACCTTTAATATTCTCTGATAAATAATAATAAACTCCTGCCAACCGAAATTCTATTTCAGCACATTCTGGATAAAACTCTATCGCTTGAAATAGGTTTTTCACTGCAGCTTCATATTCACCTAATTTTATTAAAATATCGCAACGGGTTAGCCATGTATCAAGTTCATAGTTGCCTAATTCCAGTGCTTTTCTATAGCCAACTTCGGCTTCTTCGAAAAGATTTAATTTATTGTTGATTTTAGCGTATCTCTTCCAATAAAGTACATTTTCACCATCAATATTTAATGCTTTGTCAATAAAATAGAGTGCTTTCTCAAAATCGTTTAATCTACAGTAGAAATCAGTAATTGCAATCCATCCTTTATCTAATAATGAATCTTCTTCTACGCATTTTGTAAAGAATTGAAGCGCTAGTTCATTATTGCCTAATTTCTCATAGCATTTTCCAATTCTCAAAAGTGCAAATGAGGTTGGCTCATCAAGACTTAGTGTAATGGTATAGCTCTCGATTGCCTCTTGAAACTGCTTAAGCTTTTCATGCACCTTTCCTTTTTCAAGATATGCACCAATAAAGCTATCATCACTTATAATTGCGAAATCGAATGCCGCGAGAGCTTTCTTGAAATCTTTTAGATAGTAATATTGTTTTCCTACTTGGTGCCAAGCAACCTCACAATATGGATTCTTATCGAGAAATTCATTTAAGTATTCAATTGCCGCTTCATATTGTTCTAAAAATTCAAAACAATAGATAATATTATATAAAGCTGAATAATCACCTTCGTCTGCATCAATACATTTCATGAAATAATATTTTGCATTTTCAAAGTCTTCTAGAAAGAGATACTCCATTCCAATTAATGAATGTACATCAACTTCATCATCGGTTAGCTCGAGGGCCTTTTCAAGCATTTGAATAGCTGTTTTATGCTTATCTCTACGTGAAAGAATATTGGCTTTTTGAATATAAATTTCTTCATTAGATTGTTCCAAAAGAAAAAGTTCATCTAATAGACTATCGGCTATATCCAATTGGTTCTCAAAAATAAACATTTCAACCTGGAATAATTTTAAATTTGTAGAGGTAGGGTGTTGCTCCAATCCTAATTTAGTTGCCTTTTTTGCAAGCGATATTTTGCCATTTTCAAGATAATAGTTGATGATATCTTCAAACTCTTCAGAGTCAAAAAACAACACACTATTTGTCTTAAGCATGGATTCAAATCGGGAAAGGGAGAAATTGTTAGGCTCGTTAGGGCTTAATTGCATAAGCAGCGTTTTAACGGTTTCTTCTATTTTAAAGATACTAATGTAAATAAAGGTTCAATTGTTATGCCGTTATTCTTGTTAACACCTTTATTAACAGAATCTGCAAGGTTCAAAAAGTTGACTATCAGACGCATTACTAATTTTAATTATTTTCAATTTCGTTAAGAACTCCAGACAGTATGTCACAGCCCTCAATTATTTCTGCTTCGGAAATAGTTAAAGGAGGTGTTATACGAATTGCTCTTGTCTCAAAAAGTAGCCAAAAAAGAATAAGACCTCGTTCTTTACATCTCAAAATTACGTCCGTAGCTATTTCTGATGTCTCCAGGAGTATAGCTAACATTAATCCTTTTCCTCTTACCTCTTTTATAAGTTGGTGTTTTAGTAATTTTCTGAATAGTTTTTCTTTCTGAAGTGTTTGAGAAATTAAATCTGTTTCTGTAATCTCTTGAAGGGTAGCTAACGCAGCTGATGCAATTACAGGATTTCCGCCAAAAGTTGTTATATGGCCTAATTCTGGCTCGTATTGTAGTAATGACATTAAATTGTAAGAAGCTGTGAAGCCTCCAATGGGTAATCCTCCACCCATGCCTTTGCCCATTACCAATATGTCGGGTATAACATCAAAATATTCAAATGCAAATAACTTTCCAGTTCTTCCAAATCCTGGTTGAACTTCATCTAAAATGAGTAGCGCACCCATTTCATCACATTTTTTTCGAACTTTCTTTAAATAATCACTTTGCGGTAAGATAAATCCGGCTCCTCCTTGAATAGTTTCAAGAAGTACTGCCGCAGTTTTGTTGGTTATTTTTTCAAGATCTGCTTCATTATTGAAATAAATTGGATTGCAATCTGGAAGTAAAGGTTTGAAAACATCTTTTCTCTTTTCAAATCCCATAACACTCAATGAACCCATAGTATTTCCATGGTAAGCATTATGAGCATATATAATTTCAGATCTACCGGTTGCTCTTCTCGCTAGTTTCATGGATCCTTCAATAGCTTCGGTTCCACTATTAACTAAATATGTAGTTCGCAACGATTCGGGCAAATGTGTAGCAAGCAGTTTGGTTAGTTGCACAGCTGGTTCCTGTATGTATTCTCCATAAACCATTACGTGAAGATATTTGTCTAATTGAGATTTTACTTCACCTACGACTCTAGGATGACAATGCCCCAAGCTGCAAGCCGAAACCCCTGCGACAAAATCTAAATGTTTATTACCATCTGTGTCATAGATATAACTGCCTTTTGCATGAGAAATTTCTAGTGCAAGTGGATGGGAAGTAGTTTGTGCTTGGTAGATGAAAAAATCTTTGTTCATTTCAGTGGTTCTGCACTCGGTAATTTTGCAGTTATTTTTAAGTAGAATACCATTGCCAATAACATTTCACAATTTATTTATAGGTTGGCCAAATTAATTATCGTTTGGAGGTTTTTTTAACTGAATGCTATCGTTTTTAACGGCTTTATCGAGTTCTTCTGATTGACGAGTTACACGTTTTGGGTCGTCTGGGTTATTTTTAAAATTTTTAGGAACAAGTTTAGATGCATCGGGAATTTCTAACTCATCTTCAGGAATATCATCAAAGAAATCTCCCGCATCTTCTGGAAGAGCAATTCCCGTAATTTTTGGTAAAATAGGCGCCGGCTTTCCTTTAAACAGGTCAGCCTTTTTCATTAATCGCTCTTCACCTCTCCAGTTAAAACCTGGTAATTCTCTTGCTGTTTGAGGAAATTTAGAAGGAGGATAGACTTTTCCACTAGCGTCTTTAACAAATCTAATACCGATGATTTGTTGGTTCTCCAAATACATTTGAATTGCACTAGAAAGAGTATTGTTAATGCCTACTAATTCTTTTTTATCATTGCGCGAATAGTAGATAACTTCAGCATTCTTATTAATATTTACTGTATCTAATTCGTTGTTTGTAAATAAACCAATTAGTCGTTCTCCCTTAACTTGGTTAAATCCGATACTATCTTTTTGAATTAAAAAGGCATTGTTGAATACTTTTAGGGTATCCAATTTATCTGTCTTGGTATTTGATAAAATATGAATGGTATCTCCAGTCATCTGGTTTTCTCCGCTCCACAATATTGGATTCCGAAGGAGTTTGGTAATACCATTTTTTTGATCTGCGAAAATCGAGTCACATTTTCCACTTGTTGGCTCTTCATTTTGTAAGCCTTGTTTAAAGAGTCGAGCACGGTAAAATCCCCTGATAATTCTATTTTCTGGTTTACCGGTAACGCGAAGTGTATCGGCATGGATGTAAATAGAATCGTTGTCCCTTAATGTAATAGCTACAGCACGTTTGGTAATAAACATTGAATCTTTTTCTCTAAATACTTCGGCATAATGTCCTTTTATTACACTTTTATTAATAGTATCTAATACCCTTATATTATTAGTTGCAGATGCAAAACTTTTATTTCGGTCAAAATAAATACTGTCACCATACAATATGCGGTTGTTGTAGTCTATACGGGAATTTTTTACAAAATACCCAATGTCACTCCTTGTGTCATAATATCCTCGTTCGCAATAGACAGTACTCGTTTCGCTAACAATCGTAGATTCACCGTACAAATAAGCACCTCCTGTTTCAGAATAAAAATCTAATTGTTTTGAATTTACGGTATATTTAGGATTTTTAATTACAACATTAGATAGAAATTCATACTTTTTACTTTCAGCATAATATCTACCAATTCTACTTGTAAGCACACTTGCAGTATCTTGAACGGTTCCCCCAGTTCTATAAAATGCTTGCTGTTTAATACGGTCGAAATAAAGGGAATCTGTTCTTAATGTAGTTTTTGGTTCAGTTAGGACTACATCTCCGCTAGCAAAGGCAAATTGTGTATTTCCGTTATACTCAGCATACTTGCTATTCATAGTAACGGTATCTCCTTGTGAAATTCGCACATTTCCATAAGCCTTTACAAAATTATCTTTGAGATAAACATAGGCTTGATCACACCACATTTCTACGCCCTCGTGAACAATGTAGACCTGTCCTTCGCTATCTTTAGTGTAGATTATAGCATCTGGTAATTCTGGCTTTATTTCGAGATAGCCAGATTTAATATCTACTTTCTGCTTAAGTGAATCCTGTTGTGCGCAAAGTGCACCAGAGATGAATAAAATGAATAGAAATATGTATTTTGATATTTTCAATCCTAATTTTATTTTAATTTATGAAAATACCTAAGAAATTGAGTTTATCTATGTATAGTTTGTCTTCTATCCGGTCCAACTGAAACAACTTTGATGGGTATTTCCAATTCTTGTTCTAAAAATTTAATGTATTCATTTAGCTCTTTTGGAAACTGACTTACATTGGTCAATTTGGTTATGTCTTCCTTCCAACATTTTAATACTGTATAGATAGGGGTAACATTTTCTGGCTCGATATTGTAGGGTAGATATTTAATGATTTTCCCTTTGTAATTATAAGCTGTACAAACTTCTAGATTATCTAATCCAGAAAGCACATCACTTTTCATCATCATTAATTGCGTAACCCCGTTTATCTCACAAGTATACCTTAAAGCTACCAAATCTAACCAGCCACAACGTCTTGGCCGACCTGTAACTGCTCCAAATTCTTTTCCAATCTTGGCGATTTCAACCCCAACCTCATCAAAGAGTTCTGTTGGAAATGGTCCAGAACCAACTCTCGTCGTATAAGCTTTAAAAATCCCGTAAACATCTTTAACTTTATTTGGCGCAATGCCCAAACCAGTACAAGCCCCAGCAGCAGTAGTTGTTGATGATGTAACAAATGGATAGGTTCCAAAATCAATGTCAAGCAAAGAACCTTGAGCACCTTCAGCTAAAATTGATTTGCCGGCTTTCATTGCTTGATTCAAATATTCTTCACTATCAATAAAAGTTAATGTTTTCAACGTTTTTACAGCTTCGAAAAATTCGAGCTCCATATCTGGTAGATCATATTGAACATCAACATTATAGAAAGCAATCATAGCCTCATGCTTATTGGCTAGAGCACGGTATTTATCTTTCCAATTTTTTAATTCCAGATCACCTATTCGAATTCCATTTCGGCCAGTTTTATCCATATAAGTTGGACCAATACCTTTTAATGTTGAGCCAATTTTCGCTTTCCCTTTTGAGGCTTCAGAAGCAGCATCCAGTAGTCTATGTGTGGGTAATATTAAATGAGCTTTCCGTGATATAATAAGCCTCTTTTTATAATCTATATTAAACTGATCCAGCCCTTCTAATTCTTTAACAAAAACAACAGGATCAATCACCACACCATTTCCAATAACATTAATTGATTTTTCATGAAAGATACCAGAAGGAATCGTACGAAGGACATGCTTTCTGCCATCAAATTCTAGGGTATGACCGGCATTAGGGCCTCCTTGAAAACGAGCAATAATATCGTAATTTTTTGTAAGAACATCAACGATTTTTCCTTTTCCTTCATCGCCCCATTGTAATCCAAGTAGTAAGTCTACTGCCATAGTATATTAAGAATTGCCCTGATTTATTTCAGGAGTTTTTTTTAGTTCCGTAAAAATATAAAGAGTGATTTGTTATTTCGATATCGAAAACCTCTTCGATTGTTTTTTTTATTGTTTGTATCCGGGGATCACAAAACTCAATTACTTCTCCATTTGAAAGAATGATATGATCATGTTGTTTATCGAAATAGGATTTTTCATAATGAGCTTGATTTTGACCGAATTGATGCTTACGAACTAATCCACATTCTAATAATAATTCAATGGTATTATACAAGGTAGCTCGACTTACTTGATAGTTTTTATTCTTCATATTAATGTATAATGACTCAATATCAAAATGACCATCATGATCATATATTTCTTGAAGAATAGCGTATCGTTCAGGCGTTTTTCGGTGTCCCTTTTTTTCCAAGAAACTGGTAAAAACGTTCTTAATAATTACCTGATTAGTTGTGTTTGTTTTCGAGCTCATAGCAAAGCTTCAAAGTTACTCAATTATACTCTTGTAACTTTATCAATTCCGTTTATTTTTTTAATGTTTTGCACCAAGTTATCAAGAATACTTTTATTTTTAACTATGACGACAATTTTCCCAGTGAAGAGCCCATCGTGACTGTCAAAGTGGACACTCTTCATGTCAATATGGTGGTTGTTGGAGATAATTTTTGTGACACCATTTACTAAACCAAAAGTATCAATACCCGATATTCTAAGTTCCGATTTAAACTCTCTTTGAGAAGAGTCAATCCACTTGGCGGGCATGATGCGATAATTGTAGTTACTTTGTAATTGGATGGCATTAGGGCAATTTAATTTATGAACCTTAATTCCTTCGGTTACGGTCACAAATCCAAAAACATCGTCTCCTGGAATGGGATTACAACAATTTGCTATTTTATAATCAAGCTTTTCTTCTTCTTTTCCAAAGACTAGTTGATCATATTTTTCAGTAATTTCATCTTTATTAACTTCTTCAGGATTTGATGGTTTTCGAATTCGATTCTTAAAAAAACTCATCAAAGCATTACTCCTAGAAGCAGCAAAGTCCTTAATCTTGGGGTTATCGATTATTCCAGCGCCTACACGATAAAATAAATCTAAACTAGTTTTCACTTTAAAGAAAGCAACTAATTGATTTATCGTTTTTTCATCCAGCGTAATTTTTAAAGATTTTAATTTTCGCGATAGGATTATTTTTCCTTCTGCGGCAATTTGCTTTTTCTCTTCTTTGAGTGATGACTTAATTTTAGAACGGGCTCGAGCTGAATTTGCATAATCAAGCCAGTTGGCCGATGGTTTCGCCTTTTCTGAAGTAATCACTTCAACTTGATCACCACTCTTAATTACATGGCTTAATGGAACAAGTTTACCATTTACCTTTGTACCTCTAGTATGCAGTCCAACCTCCGTATGTATATGAAAGGCGAAGTCCAATGCGGTTGAGCCTTTCGGAAGCGAGTAAAGATCGCCTTTAGGTGTAAAGATGAATATTTCTTTTGCATAAAGATTGAGTTTAAATTCTTCGACAAAATCAACGGCAGAAATCTCAGAATTTTCCAAAGTATATTGCAGCTTATTTAACCAATTCTCCAAACCAACGTCTTCTTTTTCTTTATTTTTGTATTTGTAATGTGCTGCAAATCCTTTTTCAGCAATTTCATTCATACGTTCACTTCTAATTTGAACTTCTACCCATCGACCTTTTGGTCCCATTACCGTGATGTGTAAAGCCTCATACCCTGTTGATTTTGGAGAGGAAATCCAATCTCTTAAACGAATAGGGTTCGGGCGAAAATGATCTGTTACTATTGAATAAATTTTCCAAGCTAGAAACTTCTCGTTTTCTTGGTCGCTTTTATATGTTATTCGGACAGCAAATTTATCATAGACTTCATCGAAACCTACATTTTGAAGAAGCATTTTTCTTCTAATAGAAAAAATTGATTTTGGACGTCCTTTAATTTGATATTCAAGATTTTCAGTATCCAATGAATCTTTAATCGTTTTCGAAAAAGCAAGTATATATGCATCTTGTTCTTCTTTACTTTCCTTTATTTTACTAAGAATATCTTGATAGACTATTGGTTCGGTATACTTTAAAGATAAATCTTCTAGTTCGGTCTTTATGTTATATAGTCCAATTCGATGGGCCAGAGGAGCGTAAATATATAATGTTTCTGAAGCTAGCTTTATTTGTTTTTGAGCAGGCATGGCATCCATAGTTTGCATATTATGCAATCGGTCGGCAATTTTAATAATGATAACACGAATATCTTCATGAAGCGTAAGTAGCATCTTTCTGAAATTCTCCGCTTGCAGGGATACATCCCCATCATAAGGCATATTATCAATTTTGGTCAAACCATCAACAATACGAGCAACGGTATTACCAAACATTCGTTCAATATCTGCTAGCGTGTAGCTTGTGTCTTCAACTACATCATGGAGTAATGCGGCAACTATAGATGTTGCGTCCAGTCCAATTTCGGAAGCAACTATTTTTGCAACGGCAATTGGATGAAATACATATGCTTCACCAGATTTACGCCTCTGATCTTTATGTGCATCCACCGCAATATTAAATGCACTACGAATTAATTTTTTATCTTTTGTGGATAAGGTTCGATAACTAATTTTCAGTAATTGCTTGTACTGCTTAGTAAGCTCTTTTTTTTCCTCGACTAATGCTTCTTCTGTCATAAATCTAAAGTACTACTTCGAATAGTAATAAGCAACAATATTTATTTTGGTCAAAAAATAAAAAAACTACTTCTATGCTAACAACTTACTTTTTTAAATTTTTGAATCGCTGAAGTAAAGTAGGATGGGAGTAGTGAGCAAACACATATGCGGGATGAGGAGTTAGATTACTTAAACTATTTTTTGATAGCTTTTTGAGTGCAGAAATTAGTGGTTCTCCAGCAAATGTGGTTTTTGCATAATTATCTGCTTGATATTCAAATTTTCTAGATAAAAAATTCATTAACAATCCTGTGATTTCGGATATTGGACTAAACAATATGCCAAAAGCAATTAAACCAATATGAAAGGATGGCTGAGAAATATTCAATGCCTCGGAAAGCAAAGAATTATCTATAAATAAGGAGAGTATCCAAAGTGTAAATCCAGTAGTGGCTATTGAAGCAACTAGGTTTATTATAATGTGATTTTTCTTGTAATGTCCAACTTCATGAGCTAATACAGCAACGATTTCATCTTCATTTAAATCTTTTATCAAAGTGTCGTATAAAGTCACTCTTTTTTCACTTCCAAATCCAGAAAAATAGGCATTTGCTTTCGTACTGCGTTTCGAACCATCAATAACGAAAATTTTGTCCAATCTAAAACCGACCTTGCTTGAATAGGATTCAATTTTTGCTCTTAACGATCCGATTTCTAAGGGAGTTTGCTTATTAAACAATGGGACAATAAGTCGAGCATAAAATAGATTCATAAAAATGGTAAAAACAGTAACAAGAGCCCAAGCATATAGCCAAAAATTAGCACCCATGGTATTATAAAACCATAAGATTAAACTTAATAATAGTCCTCCAACTATTATTAACATAAACCAACCTTTCAATTTGTCTAGAAGAAAAGTTTTAAGGGTTGTTTTATTAAAGCCAAATTTCTCCTCTATAACGAAAGTTTGATAATAGCTAAAAGGAGTACTCAATAAATCACTGGCTATCATTATAATGCCAAAGAAGATTAACGATATTACAATTATATTTTCCGAATAAGATCTTGCTAAACTATCTATATACGCAAAACCGTTAAAAAAGAAAAAGGCCAAAGTTATTATTAAAGAAATAAAGGATGTAATAAGACTGAACCTATAATTCTCTTTCTTATAAAGTTGTGATTTGACATATTCTTCGGTTTCATACACATCGTTTAAATCATCGGGAATGATGTCGTCAAAATGTTTCGAATTTAGATGGTCTAAAACTTTATCGATTATAAAACTTATTACTAGAATACTGATAAAGATATAGAAGAGAGTTAGTGGAGTCATAATGTTTATTGAAAATTTCGCTGTCTTTTGGCCTCAAATATAAGGATTCCCGCGGCTACAGAAACATTCATTGAGTCTATTTCACCTTGCATAGGAATTATAATGTTTTGAGTACTGTCCTCAAGCCATTCTCGTGTAAGTCCGTGTGATTCTGTGCCTACAACTAAGGCTGAAGCACCAGTGAAATCACATCCATGATATGGTATAGAGGACTCCAATGATGCGCAAAAAATGGCTATGGAATTAGTTTTTAAGAACGCAATAATTTCTGAAGTTGTTCCTGTTGCGACCTGATTTGTGAAAAGGCAACCAATACTGCTTCTAATTATATTTGGATTGTATATATCCGTTTTTGGATTGGCAATGATGACAGCATCCAAATTTGCCGCGTCAGCTGTTCGTAGTAATGCTCCAATATTCCCAGGTTTCTCTGGAGCTTCAGCTACTAAAATCAGTGAGTTATGTGATGATAATTTCAGACTCTTAAGGGATAGATCTTTTGAGTTGGCAAGGGCAAGAACACCTTCTGTAGAGCCGCGGTAAGCCAGTTTTTTGTAGATCTCAAAATCAATTTCGATAAAATCAACTTCTGAATCGGAATTCTGTTTAAGTGCCAGTAACTTTAGTGAAGAAATAATTTCGGGGCAAAAAAGAACAGTTTTTATGTTATAACTTCCTTTTATTGCAAGTTCAATTTCACGCAGCCCTTCAATTATAAATAACCCACTATTTCTCCGATTTCTGGATTTGTCCTGAAGCTGAAAAAATTGCTTCACTAAAGGGTTGTTGGGACTAGTGATTAATTTGTGCATCTTGCAAAGATATTTTTTAGAAATGAGGTTTTTAACAATAAACCAATTTTTTAATAGATTCGGGCGTAATTTTTTAGAAACCAATTTAAAACCCATAAAAAAGCCTATCAGCATTGATAGGCTTTTCTATAATTTAGCTTCTACTTTTTTAATGATCGCAAATATAAATGCTCGACTTTGGTTCTGGCCCAAGGTGTTTTTCTCAAAAAACTGAGGCTTGATTTTATGGTCGGATTACTCTTAAAACAGCGAATATTTATTTTTTCTCCTAATGTATCCCAACCATAAACATGAACCAAATGTTCCAAAATATCGACCAGCTTTACACCATGAGTTGGGTTATTAGGTTGTATTTCGGAATGTTCAGGTTTCATAGTCAATTATTCTCTGCTATATTTTTCAGAATAGCGTTTCCATAATTCAGTTTGATGAGTTTCTAATGAAACTTCACGACCATCAATAAATGCATGAGTAAGCAAGTTCGTTCTCATATCAAGAGCGTCTCCATTTGAAATAAATAAGGTTGCACTTTTTCCAGTTTCTAAAGTTCCGTAGGCATTGTCAATCCCTAATATTTTTGCAGTATTTCCTGTGATAAGCATTAACGCAGTTTCTTTATCCATTCCTTCACCAACAACTTGTCCAGCATAGAAAGGAAGGTTTCTTGTCTGGAAATTTGATGTGCCACTGTTCTCTAGTCCAACAAGTAATCCCCCTTCAACCAACAATTTCGGAAGTTTATATGGCAAATCATAATCATCATCGGCTTTAGCAGGTAGATTATGAGTGTGCTGCACTAAAACTGGAATATTGTTTTCTTTTAAAAAGGGTATGATTTTATAGGCCTCATAGCCACCAACTAAAATAATATTCTTAGTGCCACTCGCTTTAAGAGTCGTTATCGCATCAATAATTTCCTTCTCTCCATTGGCATAAACATAAAGTCTTTTTGTTCCGTCATAAACACCTTTCATAGCACCATAAGCTTCATTTTTACTTATAGAAGTTGCTTCACTATACACCTTGGCATTCGACATGAAGTTTTTCAACTCATCGAGTTGTTTAGCGTAATCTTTATTTGGTTGAAATCCCCTTGGCTCGCCCTCCCACCAACGACCACGGCGAAAACTATTAGGCCAATGTAAATGAATTCCATCATCTATTTTGATTGCTGCATCTTCCCAATTCCATGCATCAAATTGGACGATGGATGAAGTTCCAGAAATTCTACCGCCTTGGGGTGCAATTTGTCCTATTAGCACACCATTAGGACGCATTGATTCCACCACTTTACTCTCAGCATTGTATGCAATTATACTTCGAACATTAGGAATGAAATTCCCAATTTCATCCTCATCATTACTTGCTCTAACTGCTTCTACTTCCGATAAACCCAAAGGTTTGGCAGGAGCTATAAGTCCGGGATATATGTGCTTACCCTTAGCATCAATTTCACGCCCTCTAGAAATAATGTCGCCATTACCAATCTCAATAATCTTTCCATTATCAAAAATAATCACACTGTTTTCTATTATTAAACCATTTCCAAGATGAGCGGTTCCGCCCTTGATGGTTATTATTTCTTTTTGAAGTGAGGCAGGGGTCTGTTGACCAATGGCATGAAAACCTATTCCTACTACTAATACTATAAAAAGTTGCTTTATTGTTTTCATCTTAGGATTAGTTTAAGGTTTCACAATTAAAATTCTTATTTTCTGTCTTTTTTGGAGGTTTAGTTTTTCCACCACCGTCTTTTTCTTTTAACATCATTTTCATCAATCTATTTCTTTCCGAATCGATATCTAATCGTTTTTGCTTGTCTTGATCTTTATCAAAATACACAACTCCTTCAATCATAGTTTTTTCAGCAGTAGCATAAACAGATAGTGGATTATCACTCCATAAAACCAAATCGGCATCTTTTCCTTCAACAATACTTCCAACTCTGTGATCAATGTGTAACAATTTTGCTGGATTGATAGTTACCATTTTCCAAGCATCCTCTTCAGACATTCCTCCATATTTTACACTTTTAGCTGCCTCCTGATTCAATCTTCTAGACATTTCTGAGTCGTCGCTATTAATAGCAACAATAACTCCCTGCTTAGCCATAATAGCAGCGTTATAGGGTATTGCATCATTAACTTCAAACTTGTAAGCCCACCAGTCACTGAATGAAGATGCACCAACTCCGTGTTTCTTCATAATATCGGCAACTTTATACCCTTCAAGAATGTGAGTGAATGTATTTACGCGGAAGCCAAATTTCTCCGCTACTTTCATTAACATATTAATTTCACTTTGAACATAAGAGTGACAACTAATAAATCTTTCTCCATTTAGTATTTGAGCCAATACTTCCATTTCTTCATCGTGGCGATAAGGTCTGCCACTTTTCTTTTCTAGATCGTACTCTTTTGCGCGATTGAAGTAATTAACATACAATTGTTCCACACCCATCCGAGTTTGAGGAAAACGATTAAAACTTTCCCAATTGGATTGTTTTACGTTTTCTCCTAATGCAAATTTTATAAACTTCGGACTATTAGTATAAATTAATTTATTTGCAGATTCACCCCATTTCAATTTAATAATAGCAGATTGACCACCAATAGGATTGGCTGAACCATGTAAAATCTGAATGGAGGTAACCCCTCCTGCTAAATTACGATAGATGTCAATATCTTCTGCATCTACTACATCCTCGATTGAAACTTCGGCCGATGAGTTATGACCACCTTCATTAATTGCCAATGCAGCTATATGAGAGTGTTCGTCAATTACTCCTGCCGTGATATGCTTTCCTGTTGCATCTATAACCGTAGCTCCATCGGTGGCTAGATCTTGACCAACCTTAAAGATTTTTCCGTTTTTCACTAAAACATCAGTATTTGTAAGGATGCCTGAAGATTCATTAGTCCAAACAGTCGCATTTTTAAATAACACGTTTTGTTGTCTTGGTTTCACCGAAAAACCATACCCAACATTTGGATAGGTTATAGGCACTATTTCTGGTCCTAAATTGTCATCCTTTGCTTCGTCTTTCTCCTCCTTTTTTTCATCTTCTGTTGCATTTCCCGTTCGAGTTGCCATAAAATTAGTCTCCAATCCACTTGGAAGTATTAATTTTCCGGAAAAGTATTGACCAGTTTCGGAAATAATTGCAGTAGAGCGATACACTTCTTTTGTCGCATCATCCGTAAATGATAATAAAAGCCAATTTTCGTTATATTCTAGTTTTGAAGGATAATCAGTTTCTCCGAGTTTAACTTTTGATTTTGGTTTTGAAATTTCTCCTGTAATTTGCAATTCATAATTTTTTCCTTCTACAGTCAAGTTATATAACCCGCGGATATCTTTTTGATCTTTTGAGTTGATAACATGTTTCGATCCCTGTACCCAATTCTCATATATTGTTGTTTCTTTATCAAAAATAGCTCCCGAAGTGATTAAAAAATTAGCATACCGACCTGTTTTTAAAGAGCCTATTTTATCGCTTGCACCCAATAATTCAGCCGGGATTGTAGTTAAAGCCTCCAACGCCTTTGTTGAATCAAAGCCATATTTTATTGCTTTCAATAAATTGTCTTTAAAATCGGAAGGTTTTTTTAAAGTATGTGTTGTTAAAGAAAAGGTAACACCATTTTCTGAGAGTACTTTTGGGTTCATTGGTGACTGATTCCAGTCTCGCATGTCTTCCAAAGAAATATAACTAGCCATATATGGGTTCGTTACATCAAAGGCCTCTGGAAAGTTAATGGGTATAATATATTTGGAATTGGTTGCTTTAATACTCTCTATCGCCTCATATTCGTTTCCTCCTCCAACAATAACATAATTAATGTTAAAAAGGTCTCCAATTTTGTCTGCCCGCAAATCATTTCCTTTGTCACCAGCTTCAAAAAATGAAATTTTTCCTTTATTCGCAATTAGAGCTTCTAAAGATCGATCTTTAGTTGTTACATTGCCTTTTTCATACCAATCTGAATCATAATACATTTGTCTCAGTAGTGCCATTGCTCCCATTAGAGAACTGGGATAAGATTGCTGGCTGCGAAGACTTTTTGAAAAAGAAAAATACTGACCGGAAGCGTCATCAATTATACGTATGGCATTGCCTCCATCGTCATTAAGAGCTACCAAGACTCCAGTTCCACGAGCGATTCCATCCATGTTATGCGTATTTACTACACCAAATCCAACTTTTCTTAATTCTTCTGCATCCTGTTTATTATAACTAAAGGAATCGCTCCCGTTTTGTTCAGGAATAATGTGATCGTTCCAGTAAAAGCCTTCTCTTGATGTATCATATTGGGGAGATCTACCTTGTCCTCGTTCTTGTTTTGGTTTTTCTATTCCAAAATTTGTATATGGGTCAATAAATGAAGGATAAATGAATTTTTCATTTACATCATTTACCACAGCATTGTCCGGGATTTTTAAAGTTTTCCCTACGTTAATTACTTTTCCGTCTTTAATAAGTAGGGTTCCTTTTTCAATTATTTCTGATGGCGTAACGTAAATTCTAGCATTAATAAATGCAATGTAATTGCTGTTTTCTTCCTTTAAACTTTCATTTTTGGGGAAATAGTCTTGTGCAATAGCACTGGTGCTGAAAATTATTAGGAGCCAGATTAGAAAAGCTTTTTTCATTGATAGGTTGTTAATTTAATTAGAATTTTAAAGATAGAATTATCGAAAATTTACAATAATATATAAATAGTTTTTTAAAGAGGTTTGTTTTCAAAATAATTCACAACCAAGGCAACCATATAGCTATAACTCATTATACCTTCTGATTGGTTGTTCGCCTTTAAAAACTGATCCCAAAAACTCTTTGACAGCGTTTCGAATGGATTTTGATAGCTTTCCCAAAAATCGCGCATTTCTTTATAACTTGCTAAAATACCTGGATTTACAGTTTTAATTATTTCTTCATAACTATCTATATCCCTTCGAGCAATCTCATTAATACAATATCTCAAAGCAAAGATATACCCTGTATATTGAATAAATGGATCTTCATTATGGAGGGTGGCAAGTGTCGCAATAAAGTTTGCTTCGTTTTCTGCAGCATATCCTAATTGATGAGCCTGTTCATGGCAACTTACTACAGGAAATTTATAAGTCTTGATTAACTTATTAACCTGTGCCTCTCCCGAAAAAGGATTATAATAACCACTATATCCCATGTAAGTAAGTCCTAAACTCCAGCCACTTTTTTTAACACTTTTTGGATTATAAGCAAGATTAGGATATTCTTTTTTTAAGTTACTATATCCATTTACAGATTTTTCAAAAATTTCTTTTTGGGTGTAAGGAACTTCTACTTTCATACTGTCTGGAAAACCTAATTGGCGATGCAATTGATTCGATTTTGAAATAAATCGGTGCGTAATTGAGATTAGTTGTTCAGTCGAATAATCCGTTTTTAAATTCAAAGATTTATAGAGAGGAACCCGATAATAGTTCAACCCCCATAAAATATTAAACATAAAATATACTATGGATAAAGAAGCTGTTATGTCTATGAAAAAATGTAATGGTTCATAAGTAAGCCTTTTAAAGTTTTTAAATAGCCAACGAATTGCAAGGAAAGCTATTAAAAGATAAAAGATGTCACCAATAGAAAATGGNATCCAACCAAAAAGATAGCGNGATATGGTCGATAATATGGGATATAAACCAAGACTGTAATAAGATTCAACGAAATTTGGAAATTTTTTCAAGATTTGCAATGCAATAACTTGAATAGGGAGTAAAAATACTATGATTAATTTCGTCTTTTTTTGCATTAGCCAAACTTACAAATAAATCTTTTACCACATAATTTTTATAGCAGTTGTAAAAGCGTAATTTTGTTTAAAATAGAAATGATAAATTTTTATCTATTGTAATGGAATTAATTTGTATTCCAAATAGTCTTTATTAATTTAAATCAAATTCCCTGGTTTATTGGGTAATATTATGAACGAAGCAATAAGAAACTTAGAACCGAAAACTCTCTGGAACAAATTTGCCGATTTAAATGCTGTACCACGCCCTTCAAAGAGAGAAGAGAGGGTCATCGCTTTTATGAAGAATTTCGGTAAAAATCTTGGGTTTGAAACCATTGAAGACACAGTAGGTAATGTAATTATACGTAAGCCTGCTTCAAAGGGAATGGAGGACAGAAAAACGGTAGTTCTCCAGTCGCATTTGGACATGGTTCATCAAAAAAATGGGGATACTATTTTTGATTTTGAAACTCAAGGAATCGAAATGTATATCGATGGAGATTGGGTGAAAGCAAAGGGTACCACATTAGGTGCTGATAACGGAATTGGAGTTGCTACAATTATGACCATTTTAGAGAGTAATACTATCGCGCATCCGCCGATAGAGGCTTTATTTACTATTGACGAAGAAACCGGTATG
>BS_KBA_SWE02_21mDRAFT_10000013_pt1 | contig 61161 bp, 58 predicted proteins | sample BalSeasSWE02_21m_FD_9196 | JGI IMG/M metagenome (IMG submission 9196)
TCATTTTCATCTACAGGTACTTGTAAAATTTCACCAGGAAGGTTTCTAGCAATTATTTTACCATTGCTTAATGTGTCAAAAACAATAGAATCTGCAGTTACAATTCTAACTTTACCATCTTTGTCGATAGCATTCTTAGTATAAACATTTCCACGATAATAATTGAAATCATTAAATTCATCATCAACTATTGGTCGATAAACGTCGGCAACCCATTCTGCAACATTTCCAGCCATATCATATAGACCATAATCGTTTGCTTCGTATGATTTTACCTCAGCCGTAATATCAGCACCATCATCACTCCATCCTGCAATTCCACCGTAATCACCATCTCCTTGTTTAAAGTTCGCTAATTGATCCCCTCGGTTTCTTCTTTTTCCTGAACGTGTATATTGACCTTCCCAAGGATATTTTTTTCGGCCTCTATAAACATTATAACTACGCAGACCAACTAATCCTAATGCAGCATACTCCCATTCTGCTTCAGTGGGAAGTCGATACGCTGGCATTAATAAACCATCTTTTAATTGAATGTATAAATTGGTGCTATCTTTGCTTTTCTTCGCAATCCCTTGAGAACGCTTACCTCCTCTTGTTATAGAGTCATTACCTCCATACGTTAGAGTTGGAGAATTTAAATAGGTCTCAGTATTAAAAGTTTCACCAGATTCTACATCATAGCGAGCATTTCTGACAGTAATTCCTTCTGTCTCTAAAATAAGTTCGTTCACACGATCTGTTCTCCATTTACTAAATTCAACTGCTTGAATCCAGCTTACACCTACAACAGGATAATCAGCAAAAGCAGGATGACGCAGGTAGTTATTAGTCATCATTTCATTATATCCTAATCTATTTCTCCAGACTAAGGTATCAAGAAGTGCACCTTCATAAATTCTTCTGTAATTCTCATCAGACGGAGGAAATACATTTTTTAACCAATCTAAATATTCTAGATACATTAAATTAGTTACCTCGGTTTCGTCCATATAAAAAGATTGAATATGCTGTTGATTTGGACTGTTATTCCAATCATGCATAGGATCATCTTGTACTCTACCCATGGTATAGGTTCCACCTTCAATAAAGACCAAGCCAGGTGCTGTTTCTTGTTCTTTGGCCTTAGGATTGTACTGAAATCCACCTTCTTTTGCATTCATCTTCCAACCAGTGGCCCGAGAGCTATCTTTATAGTCTCTAGATTTGTTGCAACTAACAAAGAGGAAAGTAACAGCTAATACAGTACATAGCTGAATAAATGGGGTTTTTTTTAAGTTCATAGTTTAAATTATGAAATAATTGGGTTCGCAATATAGTAATTAACGATAAATTTTCAACAATATTACAATAATATTGATTCGTTAGGTTCATGGAGTTTTATCCACTTACGCAAATGCAAACGTATTACTTTAATTATTATTATTGAAATGTTATATTAAAATAAACTTTGAAAAAGGAATAATACTAACCGTATATTTGGAACGTTATTGATACAAATGATTAAAACCTTACTTTTTATAAGTCTTTTTGCAATGTCGTTTGCAGGAATTGCCCAGACTAAGAGCATTACCATTAATTGGAGTTTGGAAATTCCGAAAGTCTCCGAATTTGAAAATAGTAAAACTAATTCTTCCTTAAAGGAAAAAGCTCTTGAATCTCTTAAGTTGCAAATAACTGATGAGTCATTGACTTATAATGAGCAATGGGAAGATAATGGTTTTGCCGATCCTTCCTCTCTTCAAATTACTAACCTACAATATGGGAGCCTAACCAATGAAGAGTTAAATAAAATTAACAAAGATTTAGTTCCAGAAAATCTTGTTTATGATATTCGTAGTTCTAAAGCTCGTGAAATTATTTATACCACTTTTACAATATCTCCAATTATCAAATTAAATGGTTCGTATAGAAAGGTAGTTTCTTTTAACTTGTCTTATCAATTGAAGAGTGGAAGTGCTGTAAACCGATCCGTAATGCAACTTTCAAATTCCGTATTAGCTACTGGTGATTGGTATAAATTTAAAATCGAAAAAACTGGTATTTATCGAATAGACAAAAATTTTCTTAACGATTTAGGTTTAAATACCGATGGCATTAATCCAAGGAATTTAAAAATATATGGACATGGTGGGAAGCCTTTACCACTTCGCAATGAGTTAAATTTTCAATTTGATCTCCCACAAAATGCTATTCAAGTATTAGGAGAAGAAGATGGTTCTTTTGATGCCAATGATGCTATATTGTTTTATGGCATAGGTACACAAGGGTTTAATGAATCTGAAAATGGAGGACTTTATGATACCAATATTAACCCATATGCCGATGAGGCTTACTATTATGTGACAGTGAATAGTGATATAAGTCTTAGAGTACAATCATTAGTAGAACCAATTGATGGAGGAATATCAATTACCGAATTTAATGATTATCAATTTCATGAATTAGATGAATATAGCCCTGGACTTGTTGGCAGAAGATGGTTTGGGAATAGATTTGATATTGAAAGTGAGCAATCGTATGAATTTGATTTTCCAAACTTGGTTGCTAACAGTGACCCAATGAAGTTTGTAGTAAAAGCTGGAGCAACTTCAGAAAGTTTAACATCAATGTCAATTACAATAAATGGGACAAGCCTTGATCCTTTGGTTTTTAGTCCGCTTTCAGGGCAAGTAGTTTTAAGCACTCGGGAATTTATTGGAGATATACCTGCGCAAGGAGGATCTAGTGCGGTAACCGTTGATTTAACTTATAATAATAGTGGTAATCCTTCGAGTATTTGTTATCTAGATTATATTGGTATTAATGCGTTACGTCAGTTGACTGGAGTTGAAGGGCAATTGCAATTTCAATATAACAAAGCAGGGACACTATCTGGAACAGGGGAGTATCAAATTAGCAATGCGTCACAATTTTCACAAGTTTGGGATGTAACTAATTCAGCATTAATTTCATCAAAGCAAAATGATTCTTCCGAGTCTATTTTTAATTTTAAAGCAACATTGGGAGAAATTAGAAAATATGTTGCCATCAATCCAAATGATTATTATGCACCGATTCAAATTCCAAAACCAAAGATTTATAATCAGGATTTAAAAGGAACCATTTTTAAGGATGAATCAGGGAATTTTAAGGATATAGATTACTTAATTATTACTGCTCCATTTTTAATCCAACCGGCTCTGCGATTGGCAGATCATCATAAAAATAATAGCGGTTTGAATGTTAAAGTCATATCAACTGATAAAATTTACGAAGAATTTAGTTCAGGAAAGCAAGATATTGCGGCTATTAGAAATTTTGTACGTTATGTATATGAAAACGCGTCTTCAGAAAATAATCGGGTAAAGTATCTTGGGCTTTTTGGTGACACTTCGGTCGATTATAAAAACCGTCTTCCTAACAACAACAATATAGTTCCTACTTATCATACATTACTTAGTAACAGTAATCACAATTCCTATATGTCTGATGATTTTTTCGGAATGATGGATAGTGAAGAGGGAACTATGTTGTCGTCCGATAAACTGGATATTGCTGTTGGGAGAATTCTTTCAGATGAAGTTGGCTTGGCCAATGCTATGGTGGACAAGATTATTAATTATTCAAAACAAGTTTCATATGGTAATTGGCGTAATAATTTTCTGTTAATTTCTGATGATGTTGATAAAGATGGAGAACAGATTTTGGAAGTTGAATTGGATGCCTTAGGAGATGAAATTTCTCTTCAGAAACCATTTGTTAATGTAAAGAAAATTCATAGTGATGCTTATCAGCAGGAAACTTCAGCAGGGGGTAACCGATATCCAGATGTTAATGATGCCATAGAAGACAATCTCGAATTAGGTGCAGTAATAGTAAATTACTTTGGACATGGTGGAGAAGATGGCTTAGCACACGAGTTTATCTATACTAAAGGCATGGCTAATAACTTGCAGAACAAGAATAAATATAATTGTTTAGTTACTGTAACTTGCGAGTTTACCAAATTTGATAATCCTTTGCGTATTACGGCGGGAGAGCTTACTTACTTTAATAGAGATGGCGGAGCCATTTCATTGCTTACCACTACACGGTCGATTAGTATTTCTTTGGGAGTAATCTACAATCAAATCTTGGCTTCAGAGTTGTTTGGTTTTGGGACTGATACCCCGAATACGCCTGCTGAAGGTTTGCGCGTTTCAAAAAATACTATAAGTAGTGCTGAACGCCGAGTAGTTTTCTTTATTGGTGACCCAGCTACACGCTTAACTTTTCCTAAGAGGGAAATAAGATTAACAACTTTAAATGAAATTCCAATAGCACAAGCAACAGACACATTGAAAGCTTTAGATAGAGTTCATATGGGTGGGGTAATTGTAGATCCTGCTGGAAATCTTTTGACTAATTACAACGGGATCTTAGAAGTGAAGATGTTTGATAAAGACGTAGAAAGACGAACTTTGGCAAACGATGGAGCCTCTAATGGTTTTATTATGGAATTCACTACACTGGGAGAAGGTCTTTTTAATGGCCAAGCGACAATTACTAACGGAACTTTTGAATTTGATTTCGTTATGCCAAGAGATACGCAAATCCCAGTGGGTAATGGCCGAGTTAGCTTCTATGCGCGTAGAAATAATGCTTTACAAGATCAAACAGGAGTTAATTTAGACATATTGGTTGGAGGTCTTAATGAAAATGCTCCTGAGGATAATCAAGGCCCATTAATTAGTCTATTTATGAATGATGAAAGTTTTGTAAATGGGGGGATAACGAATGATTCTCCTATTTTGATTGCTAAATTAGAAGATACAAATGGTATGAATACTGCTAGTGGTATTGGGCATGATATGATAGCAATTCTGGATGGGGATGAATCGAATCCTTATGTTGTTAATGAATATTATCAAGCTGAGGTGGATGATTATACAAAAGGGACATTAAATTACAAATTAAGAGATCTTGAAGACGGATTACATACGATAACTCTAAAAGCTTGGGATGTTTATAATAATTCTTCTACTGAAGAAATTCAATTTGTAGTTGCTGGAAATGACGCTTTGGAGATTACACGAGTCCTAAATTACCCCAATCCGTTTGTAAATTATACTGAATTCTGGTTTAATCATAATCGTCCATATGAACCTCTTGAGGTACAAGTACAAGTTTTTACAATAACAGGTAAAGTTGTCTGGACCAAAAATCAAATTATCACAACTGATGGTTTCTTATCAAGAGACATAATATGGGATGGAAAGGATGATTTTGGAGATAGAATTGGAAAAGGAGTATATGTGTATAAGATAACTGTTAAATCTACGTTAACCAATAAACAAGTTGAAAAATATGAAAAACTTGTTATCCTTTAAAAATTAAAATTATATTTGTCCAAAATTTGAATCTCATGAATAAAGTTATTTTTACAATACTATTGTCCCTTTTTTGTTTTAAAGCAGTTGCACAAGATGATGAATTATTTGCACCTATCACGACAGCTGTACCCTTTATGTTAATAGCTGCTGATGCTCGTTCTGCCGGTTTGGCAGATATGGGAGTATCGACTTCAGCTGATGCCTTCTCACAACAATGGAATCCTGCAAAATATGCCTTCTCACTAAAAAAACAAGGAGTTGGTCTTACATACACACCTTATTTAAGTAAATTGGTAAATGATATCTTTTTAGGGAATCTTACTTATTTTAATAGGATAAATGAACGTAGTGCTGTCGCGGCAACTTTTCGTTACTTCAGTGCGGGTGAAATTGAGTTAAGAGAAACGGCGGATCAGGTACCGTTAATTGTTAAACCAAATGAATTAGCTTTGGACGTGTCTTATTCACTACGTTTAAGTGATCGATTCTCGATGGGAGTTGCGGGTAGATTTATCAATTCTGATTTAAAATTACAAACCTCAAATGAGGAGGCTAGTGCAGCAAGTAGTTTTGCTGTGGATGTTGCCGGGTATTATCAGAGTGAAGAAATTCCTTACGATTCGTTCGATGGGCGCTGGAGACTTGGTTTTAATATGTCCAATATTGGCCCTAAACTTAAATATGACGAGCTAGGTTCAGAAAGTAGCCTACCTACAAATTTAGGACTAGGGGGTGGTTTTGATTTTATTTTGGATGAATATAATAAAGTGGGAGTTACTCTGGAAATTGATAAACTAATGGTGCCAACGCCAAGTGATTCTAATGGTGATGGCGTAATAGATAGACAAGATGATTACTACAATGAGAGTTTCTTTAGTGGGATGTTTTCTTCTTTTGGGGATCACCCACAAGGATTAAGTGGAGAAATCAAAGAAGTTGTTTGGGCAATGGGAGCTGAATATTGGTACCAAGATGCTTTTGCGTTTCGTTTAGGATATTTTAATGAATCTGAACAAGCTGGTTCTAGAAAATTTGTTTCTTTAGGAGCCGGATTCAGATATACTACCATTAATTTTGATGTTTCTTACTTATTCTCTACTTCGAAAGTAGTTAGCCCATTGGAGGGAAGTCTTCGCTTTGGTTTAACGTTTAGCTTTGGAGACGATTATGATGAATATTAAATTTTGAAAAAGCTTACTATTGAAACACATTTAGAAGTTTTCGATTCTATTTCAGAACTTCCAAAAGATATTCAAGATATTATGAATAAGGCGCAGGAGGCACGTGAAAAGGCTTATGCGCCTTATTCGCGTTTTAGAGTTGGTGCCGCGTTAAAGTTAATTTCGGGAGAAATAATTTCGGGAAATAATCAAGAAAATGCTGCATATCCTTCTGGGCTCTGTGCAGAAAGAGTGGCAATTTTTTATGCAGGTGCTACCTATCCAAATATAACAATTACCGATATTGCAATTACTGCTCGTTCTTTGAATCATATTATTGCAACACCCATCGCACCATGTGGGTCTTGTAGGCAATCTTTAGCTGAATATGAGGAAAAACAAAAATCACCTATTGCTCTTTATTTTATGGGAGAAACAGGAAACATTATGAAAGCCAATTCGGTAAGGGATTTATTACCATTCATTTTAGATAATTCTTATCTATAACGTTTTCGTATTTATTTTAGGCTTTCAGAGTTTGTAGATGTTTAGAATATAGTATTTTTGCTATTCGTTCAGTAAATTTTACTGAATCATAATCTGGTTGAATATTAATTTACCCTGCGCTTTTAGCGTGTTAAAGAATGAAAAAAATTACAAAAAAGACATATTTAGACTGGTATGAAAATATGCTTTTCTGGCGAAAGTTTGAAGATAAACTGGCTCAAGTTTATATAAACCAAAAAGTAAGAGGATTTTTACATTTATATAATGGACAGGAAGCGGTGCTAGCTGGTTCCTTGCATGCAATGGACCTTACTAAAGATAAAATGATTACCGCCTATCGTAACCACGTACAACCTATTGGCATGGGCGTGGACCCTAGACGAGTTATGGCAGAAATGTATGGAAAAGCTACGGGTACTTCTCAAGGATTAGGAGGTTCAATGCATATTTTTTCCAAAGAATATCGTTTTTATGGTGGTCATGGAATTGTTGGAGGACAAATTCCATTGGGAGCAGGATTAGCATTTGGCGATAAATATAAGGGTAGTGATGCTGTAACTCTAACCTTTATGGGTGACGGGGCTACGCGGCAAGGTTCATTACATGAAACTTTTAATCTTGCAATGCTATGGAAACTACCAGTAGTTTTTTGTGTTGAAAATAATGGCTATGCCATGGGAACTTCAGTTGCGCGAACAGCAAATCATTCAGATATTTATAAATTAGGTCTCGGGTATGAGATGCCTTGTAAGGCTGTGGATGGAATGAAACCGGAAATAGTTGCAAAAGAAATGGATGAAGCAATTCAACGTGCACGTAGGGGAGATGGTCCTACTTTCTTGGAGATGCGTACCTATAGGTATAGAGGTCATTCTATGAGTGATGCTCAACATTACAGAACTAAAGAAGAAGTAGCAAAAAAGCAAGAAGAAGATCCAATCTTATCTGTACTAAATACTATTTACGAAAACAACTATGCAACTGAGGCTGAAATACATAAGATTGAAGAAAGAGTGAAAAACCTGGTTAATGAATGTGAGAAGTTTGCAGAGGATTCGCCTTACCCTGAAAAAAATGTAATGTACGATGTGGTTTATGATCAAGAAAATTATCCGTTTTTACCCCATAAATTATAATAGATATGGCTGAAGTGATCAATATGCCGCGATTGAGCGATACGATGGAAGAAGGAACAGTTGCTTCCTGGTTAAAAAAGGTTGGTGATGTAATTAAGGAAGGGGATATTTTAGCAGAAATCGAAACAGATAAGGCAACGATGGAGTTTGAGTCTTTTCATGCAGGTGTCTTACTTTACATAGGTATACAAGAAGGTGAGACTGCTCCAGTTGATGTTTTGTTGGCGATTATTGGCAAAAAAGGAGAAGATATATCAGGTTTGATTAATGGAAATAAAAGTGCTTTGAATGAAAATACTCCTGCCAACAAAATGTTGGAAGTTAAAAATATTGGGGCATCAGAACAAGAGAAAGATATTTCCAAATTACCTGAAGGTGTTGAAGTAATAAGAATGCCGAGATTAAGTGATACCATGACAGAAGGAACCGTTGCTTCTTGGTTTAAAAAGGTTGGGGATTCGGTTGAGGAAGGAGATATACTGGCCGAAATAGAAACTGATAAAGCTACGATGGAATTTGAGTCTTTTTACAAAGGAACACTGCTTCAAATTGGGATTAAAGAGGGAGAGTCTGCTTTAGTAGATTCGGTATTGGCAATTATAGGGCCCAAAGGAACAAATGTATCTGGGATACTCGATAATTACAGCAATGCTGCGCCTAATTCAACCCAGGAGAAAGTTTTGGAAGTAGTTAATTCTAAGGCTCCCATAGCGGAATCTAATTCAAAAGAAATTATTGCAATATCAAACGTTGTTAATGATAGCGGGCGAGTTTTTGTTTCTCCATTAGCTAGGAAAATGGCTGAAGACAAGGGAATCAGTCTTAGTCAAGTTCGTGGAAGTGGGGAAAATGGACGGATTGTAAAAAGTGATATTGAAAAATATCAACCTAATACAGACAGAGCTGCGGTTTATATCCCAGTAGGACAAGAAAGTTTCGAAGAAGTGAAAAATTCGCAAATGCGTAAAACAATTGCGAAAAGATTGGGCGAATCTAAGTTTAGTGCACCACATTATTATCTAACTATAGAATTAGATATGGATCATGCAATAGCTTCTAGAATTGCAATCAATGAAAGTCCGGAGGTGAAAATCTCATTTAACGATATGATTGTAAAAGCCTGTGCTATGGCATTAAGGAAACATCCACAAGTAAATAGTCAGTGGACACAGGATGCGATTAGAATTGCAAAACACATACATATAGGAGTAGCGGTTTCTGTTGAGGACGGGCTATTAGTGCCTGTTTTAAAATTTGCCGATCAAATGACTTTTTCTCAGATTGGCGAGAATGTGAAAGATTTAGCTGCAAAAGCAAGAAATAAAAAGATTAGTCCTCAAGAAATGGAAGGCAGTACGTTTACCGTTTCCAATTTAGGTATGTTTGGTATAAAAGAATTCACCTCAATTATAAATGCACCTAATTCAGCTATTTTATCTGTTGGAGCTATAGTTGAAAAACCAGTGGTTAAAAATGGGGCAATAGTAATAGGCAATACAATGACGATAACATTAGCCTGTGATCATAGAACTGTTGATGGAGCTACAGGTGCTAAATTTTTACAGACTTTGCGGCAATATATAGAGAACCCAGTAACAATGTTTGTTTAAAACATCTGTATAAAAATTAAATCCCGCTAGTTATCGTTTTATGATAATAGCGGGATTTATGTATCTTTAAAAATTGAAGCGAGTTGAAATAAATTTATAGTTAAATGTTCCCCCTCAAATTTTATCTGATCTTTTGTAATTATTAAAGTGATCCCTATGAAGAATGTCATTATATCAGGAACTAGCAGAGGTATTGGTTTCGAATTAGTTAGGTTTTTCGAAAAAGAGGGTTACAATGTTTTAGCACTTTCTAGAAATCCAAAACCTTTATTAAAAATAAAACTAAGTAATTGTAAGGTAATGTCCTGCGATATTACCCTTGCTTCAGATATTGAGAAAGTTTCAGTCTATATAAGCGAGCATTGGAGCCAAGTGGATATCTTGATAAATAACTCTGGATTACTTGTAAATACTCCTTTTTCCGAAACCAGCATTCAAGATTTTAAAAGAGTTTATGATGTTAATGTATTTGGACTAGCCTCACTAACACAGGCTATTATTCCTTTTATGAAAAGAGAAGGACATGTTATATCTATAAGTAGTATGGGAGGAGTACAAGGTAGTTTGAAATTTGCGGGCTTAAGCGCATATAGCAGTAGTAAAGGAGCGGTAATTACACTTACGGAGTTACTTGCAGAAGAATATAAAAATTCAGGCCCTTCATTTAATGTATTGGCTTTGGGTGCCGTACAGACTGAAATGCTGGAAGAAGCTTTTCCTGGACATAAGGCACCGTTGACAGCTAAGGAAATGGCCAGTTATATTTTTGATTTCTCCATAAATGGAAATAAGTATTATAATGGAAAGTTGTTGCAAGTTTCCAGTTCGACACCTTAAAATAATATGACGGAGGTTCTAGAAAAGTATATACCGGAAGCAGCTGTTCATTCAACATTTGAACTAATACGCACAAATAATATTCATCTTAGAATTGTAAATGAACGTGTTACAAGGCATGGAGATTATAGAAAAATGCCAGACGGAGCGCATAAGATTACTGTAAATGCTAATTTAAATCAGTTTCGATTTTTTATAACTTTGATTCACGAAATAGCTCATTTGATTGCTTTTCAGAAATTTGGCCGCAGAATAAAACCTCATGGATTAGAATGGAAACAATCATTTCAACAGCTAATGTTACCCTTCATCTGTCCCGAAGTTTTTCCAAATAAAATGTTGCCACTATTGGCAATTCATTTTAAGAACCCAAAGGCGACAAGTGACACCGACGCTCTCCTGGCATTGGCATTAAAACAATATGATCCTCCCAACGATAAAAATTATATATTTGAGATACCATTGGGCGGTCAGTTCAGGTTGTATAATGGAAGAATATTTAAATTAGGTAAAAAACGTGTTAAAAGGTTTGAATGTTTAGAAATAGCTACCGGAAGAATTTATTTATTTAATCCGAATGCAGAAGTAGAATTTTTAAAATAGAATGATGAACAAAGATTATTATGCGGTAATTATGGCTGGCGGAATTGGTTCTCGATTTTGGCCTGTAAGTAGGAAGTCTTTTCCTAAACAGTTTCACGATATGCTTGGAACAGGAGAATCATTACTGCAAAAAACTTTTTCTAGACTCAATAAAATAATTCGTTCAGAAAATATTTTTATACTCACAAATGATTGCTACTTAGACTTAACATTAGATCAACTTCCAGAGATTACATCAAGACAAATTTTTCTTGAGCCTTTTATGCGAAATACTGCCCCTTGTATTTTGGTTTCAGCCCTAAAAATTAAAAGTTTGAATCCTAATGCTCTAATGCTTGTTGCTCCGAGTGACCATTGGATAGAAGATGAAGAGGCCTTTACAAAAGATGTTGTTGAGTGCTTTAACGCTGCCCAAAATGATGATATTTTAGTTACTTTAGGTATTGAACCAACTTTTCCAAATACCGGGTATGGGTATATTGAAACCGAGAAAAATGAGGGCTCTGCGATAAAAAAAGTGAAGCAATTTCGCGAAAAACCAAAGTACGAAGTAGCTAAACAGTTTATTGCGGACGGTAATTTTGTTTGGAATGCCGGTATTTTCATTTGGAGTGTAAAAAGTATAACAGCTTCTTTCAAAACACATTTACCTGAAATGTCGGATTTATTTTCTAAAGGAATAAAAGCCTACAACACCACCGAAGAGAGGAATTTTATTAACGAGAATTATGTCTTTGCAGAAAATATTTCAATAGATTTCGGCATATTAGAAAAGGCAACTAATGTCTATGTTAAAAAGGCTTCTTTCGACTGGAACGATTTAGGGACATGGGGTGCCCTATATGATAAATTAGAGCAAGATGTATCACAAAATGCGGTTGTGCGTGCTAAAACTCATTTATTGGAGGCTGAGGGTAATATGATATCTACAAATTCAGAGAAGTTAGTCGTAATTGACGGTATTAAGAATTATATTATTGTGGATACAGAAGACGTGTTACTCCTATTTCCAAAAGAGAAGGAGCAGGAAATAAAAAGTTTATTATCGGATATTGGAAATGCATTTAATGGACGTTATTCCTAAAATATTAAGAGCGATATGGATAATCAGGATCAAGTAAATAGTCAAAATAAGCAAGATTTAAAGAAAGATGCTCTAGGCTTGTTTCAGAGTTTAAAGAAATTTTTGGTGGAGCTATTGGATTTTAGAGCCGATACAGACAGGGAAAGTACAATAGCTGCAATTATTGCAGATGTTCCGTTAAAAGGAGCAACCGCGTGGATTTTGGTTTGTTCTATTTTTGTTGCATCTATTGGGTTAAATGCCAATTCAACGGCAGTGGTAATTGGAGCGATGCTTATTTCTCCACTAATGGGGCCTATTTTGGGAATTGGATTATCAATAGCCATAAATGACGTTCATACCTTGAAAAAATCATTAATAAATTTTGGCGTGATGATTTTTTTAAGCGTTTTAACAGCTTTCTTATTTTTCTGGTTGTTTCCTCTACGTGAAGAGTCATCTGAGTTATTAGCAAGAACAAAACCAGATATTCGGGATGTTTTAATCGCATTTTTTGGTGGACTCGCCTTAATTATTGCTAGAACAAAAAAGGGAACAATAGCCAGTGTTATTTTTGGGGTAGCTATCGCAACAGCTTTAATGCCTCCGCTGTGTACNGTAGGTTATGGATTGGCAGCGGCACTTACAAACAATAGTAAGGGCTTAANTTTTGCAGCTGGAGCAATGTATTTGTTTATTATAAATACCATTTTTATTGCCCTTGCGACATTTTTAGTGCTAAAAGTCTTGGGTTTTCCAATGATTAAATATTCCAATTCTAAAAGAGAAAAAAATATTGCTAGAATTGCCTCTTTCCTGGCGTTGTTAGTTATGGTTCCAGCTGGATTTACTTTTGTAAATGTACTTCGTGAAAGTACTTTTAATAATAGTGCAAAATTGTTTATTGAGAGAGAATTGGATGCTCTGCCAAATTCTGGATATATAAAGAAATATGCAACATTTCATTTCCGAGATAGAGGTGTTTCAACTATTGAATTAACTTCATTTGCGACGGATCAGATACCAGAGTCGACTATAAATGTGTTAAAAAACAGGCTTTTAACTTACAGCTCAATGAAAAATACAGAGCTTTTGTTGAATCAAAATACAAGAGACAATTTTCAAGATGGTGTGAGATATATGGAAGAATTAAGAGTGAGAGATTCAATTGATATTTTATCTAAAGATCAAAAAATTATTTATCTTGAAGATAAAGTATTAAAATTGAGCAAATTAGAGAAGGATATTATACCTTTTGATGATATATGCGCTGAAGCTAAAATTAATTATGAAAATATAAAAACCTTGAGCTATGCTAATATGTTGATTTCTGACTTTAGTAAGATTGACACCATTGCTGTTTTTGATGTTACATGGGATCCATCAATTACAAATGAGAAAAGAAACAAGGAAAAGGAAAAGCTATATAATTGGCTCAAATATAAATTGAAAAAAGATACTCTAGTTGTTAGATAATAAAAAAGGCGTTCAAATTTTTGAACGCCTTTTTTATCTATGTTTTTAATTTATTTTTTCAAGAATTTATAACTCACTAATTTCTTTTCAATCTGTAATTGTGCAAAATAAACACCACTATCAAGTGATGATACATTGATGTTATTTTCAGAAGAAATAGTAGTGTTTAAGACAATTTTTCCATTTAAATCAATAATTCGCACCGAATTAGCTTCAAGTCCTTTTAATGAGAAATTAAGAATATCAGCTGTTGGGTTAGGGTATAAATTTATGCCTTCAATTTGAAAATCTGTTATCGCTAAAGGAGAACTACCTTCTTCAATAATAAGCTGAGTATTTATATCTGGATTTACAATAACGTCAACAGTACCTGATGGCCATGTAACAATTACCTCATCAATTACGGTACTTGTTCCTAATCCAAAATGTGCAACTAGTGATGACATATGACTAAACCCTTGTCCCGAACGTATCTCTCGCATTTGAGTTCCCCAGTCTCCAGTAATCTGTATACGAGCCCCAATTCCGTTGAAATTACTCTCGATTCCTATAAGTCCGAATTTAACCCAGTTGTTTGCATTGCCGTCATTAATAAATAAATTTCCATCGTTGACAACGTCTAGAAAGCCATCATTATTAAAGTCACCTATTGCTCCTTCATCAAAAGGTAAATTCTGTCCTGTAAAAGTAAGATCCCCATTGTTTAGATATAATTCTAATGACATTTCAGAAAAAATGTCGACGAAACCATTATTGTCAAAATCTGCTGCTTGGTTTTCCCATGCACCTAAATCATTTGGGTTAATTCCTGTTATGCCAATTATATCTGAAAACATACCTGTACCATCATTTTGCATAAATCTGTTTTGAAAGTCATGGTTAACAGTAAATGAATCAAAATCACCATCATTATCAAAATCTTCAAAAACCGTTGACCATGATTGTGCATTATCTCGCATACCAATATCTAAGGCATTTTCAGTATAAACTCCAGTTCCGTCATTAGTATACATTGCGTTATCTCTAAATGGGTCTCCTGGAGGTGCTCCCTGTCTACACTTAGTAAGATACAAATCGACGTCACCATCGTTATCGTAGTCTACCCATAGAGTAGCGTAGTTTCCAGGAGCATCTATAGTTTGTATTAAAGTTTGATCCAGAGTCATGACACCACTTCCATTATTTCGGTATGGATGGCTTAAATCAACATCATGGCAAACAAAGGCATCTAAATTACCATCGTTATCGATGTCAACCATATTCGAACGTTGAGAAAAAATATACTCTGGGTGATCATCTAAGGTATAGGCAGTTCCATCAGCATTTGCCATTAAGAAAGAAACTCTCGAGTTATTACCTAGTACAAGGTCATTGTAACCATTACCGTCAAGATCTCCAGCAGCAACGCTCCAGTCCGGTACGCGTTGAATTGTCATAGGAATCCAAACTGGACGGAATGTGTGATCAGGCTTTTGAAAGTCAATTCCAACCCCATTATCAGAAACACGAACGTAATCATCGAGAAAATCACCATTCATATCAACTGCAACTTCAGAATAATCTGGATAATTTGCTAATAATCCACTTTGGTTTGTAAACGAGACTTGCGCAACAAGAGACATTCCACTTAATAGCACAAGGCATAATTGTAAACTTTTTTTCATGATTTTAGTTTTTAGTTGGCTAAAAATAGTATAATTATATTAATTATAACCCGTTGGGTGTAATTAGTTTTTGGTAACAATTTTACGTCAGTTCGAGTGATTTTCGACAGAAAATCGTATCGAGAACAAGAAATATTTCATTAAAAACTATTCTCGATACATTTTTTGCTCCGTTTCACTGCACAAAAAACACTCGAATTGACGTTTTTAATAATTACACCCAACGGGTTAATTATGAGTAATTATTGTTCGAGATTATTACTGTTCTTTAATTTGGATATCTCTTATTTTTTTGAACAAATCAGATGAATAAACAAAACTAGTCACGTCAATATTATCGGTTTTGAATATTTCGTTATTCGTTCCTTGCCAAACCAATAAACCATTTTTTAGAAACACAATTTTTTCCCCAATTTCCATAACAGAGTTCATATCATGCGAAACGACTACAGTCGTAATATTATATTCATGTGTAATTTCTTGAATTAAATTATCGATTACAATTGCAGTTTTAGGGTCCAATCCAGAGTTTGGTTCATCACAAAAAAGATATTTCGGATTATTGACAATTGCTCTCGCAATTGAAACTCTTTTTTGCATTCCACCCGAAATTTCAGCAGGGTATTTTTTGTTTATGTTTTCAAGATTCACTCGTTTAAGTACTTCGTTAACGCGCCCCAACATTTCACTTTTTTTCTGCTTAGTGAACATACGCAGTGGAAACATAACATTCTCTTCAATGTTCATTGAGTCGAATAGCGCCCCTCCCTGAAATAACATTCCAATTTCTTCCCTTAGCGTTCTGTGCTCGTCTTCATTCATATCCTGTATAGCCCGATCTTCAAAGTAGACACGCCCCTCTTCAGGTTCAAATAGACCAATAAGACATTTTAGCAATACTGTTTTTCCGCTTCCACTTTGCCCAATAATCAGGTTCGTTTTTCCCTTTTCGAAAACAGTAGAAATACCTTTTAAGATATCTTCACTTCCTAGTTTTTTTTTAATATTTTCTACTCTAATCATTAGCTTAATAGGAGTTGTGTAATAATGTAATTTGATAAAATAATAAGTACACTGGTCCAAACAAAGGAGTTTGTGCTTGCTTTTCCTACTTCCAATGCTCCGCCTTTCATATAATATCCTTGCCAAGATGGTACTGTGGCTAATATAAAGGCAAAAACAAATGTCTTGATAAAAGCATATATAATATGAAAAGGTATAAAATCTTTTTGAAGACCTTGTATAAACGCATCCGAAGTGCTAAAACCGCCATAGACACCGGCAACCCATCCTCCTAGAATTCCAAGAAACATAGCAAAGGCAATTACAAATGGGTAAAATAGTAAGGCAATAATTTTGGGAAAAATCAAGTAATTTAGGGAATTAATACCCATAACCTCCAAGGCATCTATTTGCTCTGTAACTCTCATAGAACCAATACTAGAAGTGATAAAGGAACCAACTTTTCCAGCCATTATAATTGATATAAAAGTAGGGGCAAACTCAAGTATTATTGATTGTCGAGTAGCAAAACCTACTAGATATTCGGGGATAAGTGGGTTGTCTATATTTAGCGCCGTTTGAATGGCAACAACTCCACCAACAAAAAAAGATATAAAAGCAACAATTCCGAGAGATCCAATAATCAAATCATCAATTTCCTTAAAAATTAATTCTTTTAAAACAGATGTTTTCGTTGGACTGCTAAAGACTTTTTTGATCATCAAAAAATAGGAGCCAATGTCTTCGAGGTATTTCATATCAATTTAACTAGCGCTAAAGTAAGAAATTTTATAGATTGTTTTTTGAAATTGTCTTGTAGAGAGCAAATCCTATTTTGAAAATAAATTCGTCATTTTAAAATAAACTTCGCGAATTTCATAAATACCAGCAAATACTGAAGATCCTGGGCCTTCAGCAAAAACTGGTACCATAGTAGCGGAATGTCCATTTGTCGAAAAGGTTGGCAAGATTTTATTGTAATCACCATTATCCTGAGCTAATGTAAATCCGCCGGTTTCATGGTCTGCTGTAACTATAACCAAGGTTTCTCCATTTTCTGAGGCAAAATCTAGAACTACCCCTATTGTTTTGTCAAAATCTAATAATTCCTTAATCAGATATTCGGCATCGTTAGCGTGACCACCCCAATCAATTTGGGAGCCTTCAACCATTAGAAAGAAACCATTTTCATTAGAAGACAAAGTCTCTAGAGCTAATTTAGTTGCATTTGGAAGAAAATCTCCACGTCCATTTGACATTTTTGGCATTTCATTATCGGCGAGTAATATAGCTTGTTTTTTCGAGGAAGTTGTTTGTGGTAATTCGGAAGTATTCAATTCGAAGCCATTGTCCCTAAGATCCTTCAAAAGATCCCTTCCATCTTCTCTCTTTTTGAAAAACTTCAAGCCACCTCCTGCAAAAAAGTCAATATCACTTGTTGGTAAAAAATCAGCGATTTCATTGTCTAAACGTCTACTAGCTACATGAGCATAAAAACAAGCAGGAGTAGCATGTGTTATGGAAGAAGTCGCTATAATTCCGGTTGACAGACCCTTTTTTGATACGACCTCAACAATTGTTTCTACACTAAGAGTATCAATATTAACCCCTATAGCACCGTTATAAGTTTTTACTCCTGAAGCGAGAGCAGTTGCGCTAGCTGCTGAATCCGTTACAAGACTATTCGCCACGGAAGTTTTACTAAGTCCTATTGTAGTAAATCGTTCGAAGTTTGAGGGTTTGTCATTATAAAAAATTCCAGCGGAAACTTGACTTAATCCCATACCGTCCCCAATTAATAATATAATATTTTTGGGAGGTTTAGAATCTGTTTTGGTTGTCGAGACGTTTTCATGTTGTCCAAAGGCGTTTAAATAATTGAAAAGAAGAAGTAATATAATGACTCCAATATATTTAATTTTCATAATCTTAGACATTTGAATTTAACAAAAATACACAGAAACAATAGTTTCTTGGCTATGGATAAGTTTTTTAGGAGAATTTATTTTTAATATTCTTCCATCGGAACTCACGAATAAACTTACCTTCTTCGACTGACACTATATAGGAGTCGTTCCTCGCTTTTGCTTGATAGTAACCTTGAATGCAATTTAGATAAAAAATGGGGCTTTTCTTTTTAATAGCCAATTTCAGTGAAGCTATATGGGTAAGTATTAATCCATAACGCATTTTGTAAAAAGCTTCCCCTTGTTTGTACTTTGAGATTTTGGAATAGGACGCTCCCGTCGGTTTCAAGTGGATAACATGTAAAGTTGAGTCGGTTACAATTTTCCATCCATGGAATTGAGCCAATAGTTCATCTACAGTGTCCCATCCAATAGATTTCTTCAAACCGCCAATCTCGTTGAAACATTCTTTTCGATACGCTTTTAATGCACCTCGAATATGTGATTTGCTCGTGAGATTTTCTAAAATCGGGCTTCCGTTTTTGACTATATAACAGAATCCACCAGCCATTCCATAGCTCGCATCGTTTTTGAAACTTGATAAAATGCTTTCTAAATAGTTCTTCGGAAAAATTAAATCGGCATCAAATTTACAGATAATGTCATACTCGTCATGAAGCGTTTCAAATCCAGCATAAAAGGCATTTATTACTTTGCTGCCGGGCACGTTTTCTGCTTGGGAATTAAATTGAACGGAATTAATAAACGGATACTTTGAAGAAAATTGATCAACGATATTTTGTGTTCCGTCAGTAGAATTATCGTTGACCACTACTACTTTATTTGGTTGAACAGTTTGCTCAACCAATGATTGAAGCGTTAAGGAGATAAATCTTTCTTCATTATGTGTTGGTATAACAATTGAGATATTCATTATATTCTCTCTGCGTAAATCAAATAATATCGCGGGGTAAATCGCCTTAAGATTGGACGTAACCCAAATTTATTAACAGGATTGGTAAATTTTTCTCTCATTTTAATCTGCCAACCAGCTTTTTCTAGCAACCAATCAAATTGCCAGTCTTCGAACTCATGATAATGGCGATCTCTATCGTCAGTTTTACTTCTATATGCAGAAGCAAACCATAATTTTAGTGGAACAGAAGCAACCAGTTTTTTTGCCTGAATATCGCTAAGGACTTTCAAAGGAGAAACTAAGTGTTCAAAAATCTCAAAAGCTGTTATAACTTGGTAGGTATTTGTTTGAACTGATGCCGTTTCAAAATCAAGGTCTTCACCATTAGTATTAGTTACCTTAAATCCTTCAGCCTCCATCAATTCAGAAAAAGGATTAGAAACGCCCAAATCGAGAATTAACTCTTCTTTACGAATCACCTTATGCAAAAAATCTAATGTATGCTTGTATCTTTTCTTTGGAAATTTACCTTCGTACATTACTAAACTCTGTAAGTAATAGCATTGATATTCATTCCGGCGCCAACACTAGCAAACATTACTATATCACCTTTTGAAACTTGATGTCCTTCTAATTTCCCTTTAAGTACTAGATCGTACAATGTAGGGACAGTCGCGACGCTTGAATTACCTAACTTGTTGATTGTCATTGGCATAATACCATCAGGTAATGGTTCACCATACAATGCATAAAAACGTTTTACGATTGCTTCATCCATTTTTTCATTTGCCTGATGAATAAAAATCTTCTTCAATTCACTAATAGGAATACCACTCTTGTCTAAACAAGATTTCATAGCATCTGGAACATGATTCAACGCAAATTCGTAAATTTTCCTACCATACATCTTTATATAGCGACGGGCATCCCCTAATTCTTGATTATTAGATTCTCCAAAATATATAAAATGTGCCTCGTCATAAGTGTGAGTAGCACTAATATGTGACAATATTCCGCTGTTGTCATTGGTTGACTCCAATATAACCGCACCGGCACCATCACTATAAATCATAGAATCTCTATCGTGTTGGTCTACGACCCTCGAAAGTGCCTCAGCTCCTATAATTAAACATTTTTTAGCAATTCCGGATGTTATAAATGCATTTGCTTGAATTACACCTTCTATCCAACCAGGGCAGCCAAAAAGCACATCATAACCTACACAGGATGGATTCTTAATTTTTAAATTATGCTTTACTCGAGATGCTATACTTGGTACTGTATCACTTTGTATGGATCCATGCTTTACATCTCCGTAGTTGTGAGCAACAATTATATAATCAAGAGTTTCAGGATCAATTCCAGAATTTTCTATTGCTTTTTTTGCAGAATAAGTTGCAATATCGGAGGTTAATAAATTATTTGGTATATAACGTCTTTCCGCGATTCCAGTAATCGCTTTGAATTTTTCAATGATTACTTCGATAGCATTTCCGAAACGGGTGCCATCTTCATTAAAAAAACGGTGCTTTGTGAATTGATCATTTTTAGCTATTTCGCTAGGAATATAGCTGCCAATTCCTGTAATTATAACCCCCATTTTCTTTATTTTTTTTAAAAACATAAAATCCCATAATCTTTCATTCTTTGAAATGATAAATTAATTTCGATTTTAAATATTGGCAAAAATACGAGTTAATTATGATGATTTAATAATTATTGGATTAAAAATCAGCAACTGATAATCTATTGAGGTTTTAAAATCGGATATAAATTTTAAAGGCTTTTCTTATGAAAAGCCTTTAAAAATCTATTTCATATCATGATTTCTATGATTCCATATAGGCTTCAATAGGTTCACAACTACAAACAAGATTGCGATCGCCATAGGCATCATCAACTCTGCGCACAGATGGCCAGAATTTATTTTCAGTCACATATGGTAACGGAAAAGCTGCTTCTTGTCGACTATATGGAAACTCCCAAGAATCGGCCGTAATCATTGCCAATGTATGTGGAGAATTTTTCAAGACGTTATTATCATTAGATTTATCGGAAGCATCAATTTCCTTTCTAATAGATATCATCGCGTCACAAAATCTATCTAGTTCTGCCTTACTTTCACTTTCAGTAGGTTCAATCATCAAGGTCCCCGCAACTGGAAATGAAACGGTTGGTGCATGAAAGCCATAATCCATTAATCGCTTAGCAATATCCGTAACTTCAATGCCATTGTCTTTAAACGGACGACAGTCAACAATCATTTCATGAGCAGCCCGTCCTTGTTCTCCTGCATATAATACTTCAAAATGACCATGAAGGCGTTCTTTAATGTAGTTGGCATTTAGAATCGCATATTGCGTAGCCCATTTCAAGCCATCAGCTCCTAACATACTTATATATGCATAAGAGATTAAACAAGCTAATGAGCTGCCCCAAGGAGCCGCTGAAATTGCTGTAATTGCCTGAGATCCTCCAGTAGGGATTACGGGATTTGAAGGTAAAAATGGAACTAATTGTTTCGCAACACATATTGGACCAACTCCGGGGCCTCCTCCTCCATGAGGAATAGCAAATGTTTTATGTAAATTAAGGTGACATACGTCTGCCCCAATTGCTCCTGGATTTGTCAACGCAACCTGAGCATTCATATTTGCGCCATCCATGTATACTTGTCCTCCGTTTTCATGAATCAAACGCGTCACTTCTCTAATTGAAGATTCATAAACTCCGTGAGTTGAGGGATAGGTAACCATTAAAGCAGAAAGATTATCTTTATACTCTAACGCTTTTTCTCTCAGATCATCTATATCAATATTTCCTTCGGCGGTTGCTTTAGTAACTACAACATGCATTCCAGCCATTACTGCGCTTGCAGGATTAGTTCCATGGGCTGATGAAGGAATTAGACAAATATTTCTATGTCCATCTCCTCGTGATTCATGATAAGCTCGTATTACCATCAAACCCGCATATTCTCCTTGAGCACCCGAATTAGGTTGTAATGAAGTGCCCGAAAAACCTGTGATCTCGGTAAGTTGCTTTTCTAATTTCTTGAGCATTATTTGATAACCTTCGGCCTGTTCAATAGGTACAAATGGATGCATATTCCCCCATTGAGGGTTACTTAACGGAAGCATTTCCGCTGCGGCATTTAATTTCATTGTGCAAGAACCTAGAGAAATCATAGAATGGTTTAGCGATAAATCTTTACGCTCTAATTTTTTAATGTACCGCATTAATTCTGTTTCACTATGATAGGTGTTAAAAACCTCATTAGTCAAAAACTCGGTTTTTCTATTTACTTCCTTCGGAATTTTATTTCCTTGAAGTAGTTGCCCAATTTTAGTAAATTCTAATTTTGATGCATCAGCAAAAATTGAAGCTATGTGATTGAGATCTTTAAGCGTCGTGGTCTCATTCAAGGAAATCGATACAGTCTCTGCATTTGGGTAAAAGAAATTTATTCCTTTAGACTCAGCAATTGATTTTATTTTTGATGCAGTGGCTTTGATTAAGATAGTATCAAAGTATGTTTCATTAGTCTGAGAGTATCCTAATTTTTCTAATGTATCAGCCAGAGTAACTGCACTGCTATGAACCTTATTAGCAATATATTTTAAACCATTTGGACCGTGGTAAACGGCGTACATACCGGCCATTACGGCCAGTAATACTTGAGCCGTACAAATATTTGAAGTTGCTTTGTCACGCTTTATATGCTGTTCACGGGTTTGCAAAGCCATTCTTAAGGCTCTATTGCCATCTGTATCTTTAGTTACTCCGATAATACGTCCTGGAATACTACGTTTGTACTCTTCCTTAGTAGCAAAATAAGCAGCATGGGGCCCTCCATATCCTAATGGAATACCAAATCGTTGTGTAGTACCAACCACCACATCAACACCAAAATTTCCAGGGGACTCTAAGAGAACTAAGCTCAAAATATCGGCTGCTACTGCTACTTTAATTTGCGCTTCCTTCGCCCTTTTAATTGTTTCTTTATAATTATAAACTCGACCTGTTTTTCCTGGATATTGTAATATCATTCCGAAGTAATCACTTGAGAAATCAAAGGTTTCATGATTACCAACAACTAATTTTATGCCTAAAGGTTCTGATCTGGTTTCAAGAAGGGAAAGGGTTTGGGGTAAAATTTCTTCGGAAACAAAAAACTTATCTACGTCGTTTTTCTTTTGATCCCGTTCACGAACAGCAAATAATAAGGCCATAGCTTCTGCTGCTGCCGTTGACTCATCAAGAAGGGATGCATTTGCTAATTCCATCCCAGTGAGATCCATAATCATTGTCTGAAAGTTTAAAAGTGCTTCCAGACGACCCTGTGCAATTTCTGCTTGATAAGGAGTATATGCCGTATACCAACCTGGGTTTTCCAATATGTTTCGCTGGATTACTGGAGGGATGATTGATTGATTGTAGCCTAATCCTATGTAGGTTTTAAAAAGTTTGTTCTTTGATGCTAGGTCATTAATATGCTCCAAATATTCATTTTCGCTTAAAGCAGGGTCAAGATGTAGTTCTTGTTTTAAGAGAATATCATTGGGAATAGTTTCTGAAATTAGCTGTTCTATGGAACTAACCCCCACGGTTTTTAACATTTCAGCGAGTTCACTTTTTCGAGGACCTATATGTCTTAAGGCAAAAGAATCTGTATTCATTAAGTTGAATTTGAATTTGAATTTGAATTGCAAAATTACAATTTAAAAGCACAAAATATAGTTTTTTATATAGTGAAGAAGACTATTTTTCAACGAAAAAGTGAGGTTATAAACACTTTGATTATTTTTGTATAATGAAGCTTCTAATAAGGGGATTTAATTTTTATATAAATGCCAGTATTCACGTTGGATTTGCGGTAATTGCCTTAGTGGGGGTCACCTTATTGGAGTATAATTTACATATGCCCTTAGAGGTTTTGGCTGTTGTTTTTTTGAGTACTATATCTGGTTATAACTTTGTAAAGTATCTGGAAATTAAACGTTTCTTATACGGAAGATTAAGTGGCACGCTTAAGTCTATTCGGATTTTTACGTTGTTTTGCATTGGACTTATGTTAGTTTTTGCTGTTGAACTTTCGAAGGCAACTTTACTAATTCTTGGAGCTTTAGCTTTACTCACTTTCTTATATGCGATTCCGCTCCGCAAACGAAAAAATTTAAGAGCCCTAGGAGGATTAAAAATATTCATAGTTGCAATAGTATGGGCATGTGTTACCGTTTTAGTTCCTATAATTGCCTCAGAAATGGAGTTTACAATGGATTGCTGGATTACGTTTATTCAACGTATTTTTATCGTTTTAGCCCTAACAATTCCTTTTGAAATTAGAGATCTTGAATATGACATCTCTTCTTTAAAAACTCTTCCTCAACAATTAGGATTGAAAAAAGTAAAGGGTTTTGGCATAATACTACTTCTATTTGTCATGCTGTCAGAATGGGTGAAAAATGATTTTTCACAAAGTCATTTTATTTGTGTTTTTGCCGTATGTAGTCTTATTGCTATTATTTTAGTGTTTGTAGAAGCGAAGCAATCAAAATATTTGGCTTCTTTTTGGATAGAAAGTATTCCTATTTGTTGGGTTATCCTTTTTTATTACTTCAGTTGATCTGAAAAATTAAAATTATTTTGATATTTCTTTTTGGATCAATTCTTTCATTTTTTCCTTTTGTTCCTTCGGAAGTCCAACCAATTTAGCATTTTTAATTGTCTTTGAAAGTTTGTTATTATTGGCAGTATATTTACGACAGGCGTTACACATAATTAAGTGTATTTGTAATTTTACATTCTCCCAAAATGTAATTTCTTTATACTGTGCTTTATCACAGTTGTGATTTGCCTCTTCACATTTTAAAAATATACCCATGTTTTTAATACCAATTTACTTCTAAGCAGTCTACCATTGATTTTCTTGCTCGGTGAAGAATTACCCACAGGTTAGACGGCGTAATATTAAATTCTTTACATATGGCTTCAGTATCAAAACCATCAATCGTTTTCATTTTAAAAATTGCAGCATGCTTTCCACCTAGTTTGTCCAAACAATCTAAAATTGCTAATCCTAACTCTTCGTTTATCATTGAATCTTCTGCTGTTTTATCGAATGGATCACTCACTCGCTCCTCTAACCAATCCCCTTCCGAATCTTCATTAGAATAAGACATTCGAACTTCTGCTTTTCCTTTTCGCGAATTGTTTTTTCTATAATGATCAATTATCTTATGTTTCAGAATGGAAGTTAGCCAAGTGCGTTCGCTGGCTTCTCCTTTAAAATGTACTCTGGATTTTAAACCCGCCAAAAATGTTTCCGAAATTATATCTTGAGTCACTTCATGATCGTTTACACGAACAATCGTATAATTATATAGATAATCCGAGTATCTGTCAACCCAAGTTTCAGGAAATAATTTTTCGGAAGACATAGATTTCATCTAGGGGTTTTGTCAAAAATAAGAAAGTTTAGTTATGAATGTAATATTGTAAGAAATTATTAACTTAAATCAGGCCTGCCCTCTTTAAAAGAGCATCTGGATTTGGTTTTTGCCCCCGAAATTTTATGTATAATTCCATTGGATCTTGTGTTCCACCTTTTGATAGTACAAAGTTTTTAAATTTATCGGCAACTTTTTTATTGAAAATTCCTTCTTGTTTAAAATAGTCGAATGCATCTGCGTCCAATACTTCAGCCCATTTGTAACTATAATATCCAGCTGAATAACCTCCTTGAAAAATATGTGAAAATGATGTACTCATGCAATTCTCGGCCACATCTGGATACAAGTTCGTGTCTAAAAAGACTTCCTTTTCAAATTCTTTTATATCTTTTATATGAGTAGGGTCGGCACCGTGCCAACTCATATCTAGCATGCCAAAACTTAATTGTCGTAATGTCTGCATTCCTTCAAGAAAGGTTGCAGAATCTTTTATTTTCTGAATTAACTCCATTGGGATAAGGTCCCCGGTCTCATAGTGTATGGCAAACAATTCTAAAGTTTCTTTTTCATAACACCAATTTTCTAGAATCTGACTTGGCAGTTCGACAAAATCCCAATAAACATTTGTCCCAGATAGACTTTTGTAGTACGTGTTTGCAAGCATCCCGTGTAAGGCATGCCCAAATTCATGAAATAATGTTGTAACCTCATTAAAGGTTAGCAAAGAAGGCTTACTTGCCGTTGGTTTCGTGAAATTACATACTATTGAAACATGGGGACGTTCATTTACACCTTCTCTTATTTGCTGAGGTTTGAATGAAGTCATCCAAGCCCCCCCCCTTTTTCCTTTTCGCGGGTGAAAATCGGCATAAAATAAGGATACTAAAGTTCCTTCAAAATCGAGAACCCTATAAGTCAGAACGTCTGGATGGTAAGTGTCGATATTTTTTACCTCGTCAAAAGTGAGTCCATAAAGTTTTTCAGCAACAGCAAAGACACCGTTAATTACATTTTTAAGTTCGAAATAAGGTTTCAATTGTTCGTCATCCAAATTGAATCGTTTTTGCTTTAGTTTTTCAGAATAATAAGCTCCGTCCCATTTCTGCAATTGATCAATCCCATCCATTTCCTTAGCAAACTCTTCAATTTCTTTGAATTCTTTCTCGGCGGCTGGCATTGCTTTTTCTAATAATTCTTTCAGAAATGTTTGAACTTTTTCAGGTGTTTTGGCCATTCGCTCTTCTAACACGAAATGGGCATGACTTTTATAGCCTAGTAAAACAGCTCTTTGATGTCTTAAATTTGTGATATTTAAAACGTTTTGTTGATTGTCTCTTTTATTATTTTGGAATGCCTTCGCGCCAAATGCTATTGCCATCTTTTTGCGAAGAGCTCTGTTAGAAGAATACATCATAAAAGGCACGTAACTTGGGTAATCTAATGTGAACATCCAACCGGTTTTCTTTTTTTCTTTAGCAGTTTGCAACGCAGCTTCTACGCTGCCGGCGGGTAGGCCAGAAAGATCATTCTCATTGGTGATAAGCATTTCAAAACTATTGGTTTCGGCTAATACATTTTCTCCATAGGTAAGTTTTAATGTAGAAAGATTAGCATCAATCTTGCGAAGCATTTCTTTTTTATCTAGAGAAAGATTAGCACCATTTCTCGAAAAACTTTTATACTGTTTTTCAAGTAGCATTTGTTGCTCAATATTTAGTTTTAAAGTTTCCTTTTTTTCGAATACTACCTTCACCCTTTTGAATAATACCTCATTTAACAGAATATCGTTGCTAAAAGCCGAAAGTAGAGGCGATATTTCTTGAGCGATTTTCTCAATTTGATCATTAGTTTCAGCGCTATTTAGGTTAAAGAAGATACTAGTTGCGCGATCCAATTGCATCCCAGTATTTTCCAGTGCTTCGACAGTATTTTCAAAAGAGGGCAATTCAGGATTGGAAGTTATTGCATTAATTTCTGCTTTTGTAAGCTCAATTAATTGTTTAATTGCTGGAAGATAATGCTTGTTTTTAATTTTTGAGAAAGGAGCCGAATCAAATAATTGGAGTAATGGATTGTTCATGACAATTAATAGTGGAAATGGGATTATTTGAAATATATGAGATTTGGTTTACTTGGTAGTGCTTATTTACGAAGGGTTTTCATTTTTTTATTTTCTTAGCACCCTCCTCAACAGTAATCCTTAAGCCCTCTTTATAGGCTAATATTTTGTCGAGAATACATTTGTCTGAAGTACCAATGATTTGTGCAGCTAGGATTCCAGCATTCTTGGCGCCATTTAGTGCAACAGTCGCAACAGGAACTCCACCTGGCATTTGTAAAATAGACAGAATTGAATCCCAACCATCAACTGAATTGCTCGATTTTATAGGCACGCCAATTACGGGTAAAGGTGATAAAGAGGCAATCATTCCAGGTAAATGAGCTGCGCCACCAGCTCCTGCAATAATTACAGAAATTCCACGAGTATGGGCCGTTTTTCCGTAATCAAATAATTTGTCTGGAGTACGATGAGCCGATACAATATCCAACTCTACCTCAACATCAAATCCTTTTAAAATATCTACTGCTTCCTGCATAACTGGAAGGTCACTTGTACTTCCCATGATGATTGCTACTTTTGCCATAGTTTACTATTTACTAATCACATTAATTGTTTTTTTAACTTTTTCTGCAATCTTTCTTGCTTCAGCAATATCTTCATTTATGATAGTTACATGACCCATTTTTCGAAATGGTCTTGTCTCTTTTTTACCATAGATATGGGGTGTTACCCCTTCCATTGCCATGATTTCTTTTATATTTTGGTAAATAACTTGGCCATTATAGCCTTCAGCGCCAACTAAATTTACCATTACACCACCAACTTTGCTGTTAGTTTTTCCCAAAGGTAAGTCTAAAATTGCACGTAAATGTTGTTCGAACTGATTTGTGAAGCTTGATTCAATAGTGTGATGACCGCTGTTATGAGGCCTTGGTGCAACTTCGTTAACGATGATTTCATCTTCTTCAGTTTGAAATAATTCAACAGCAAGCAACCCAACATGTTGGAATGCTTCAGATACTTTTTGGGCTATAGTCCTTGCCTTTGTTGCAACTTCATCATTAATACGAGCAGGGCAAATTACATATTCTACCTGATTGGCTACAGGATGAAATTCCATTTCTACAACAGGATAAGTAATGACTTCGCCACTATGGTTTCGAGCTACAATAACTGCTAATTCATTTTTAAAAGGAATTAGTTTTTCAGCAATACATTCGGTATCAATTAATGGAATAAGGTCTTCTGCGCTTCTTATAATGCTCACACCTTTTCCGTCATAACCTCCAGAACAACTTTTCCAAACAAAGGGGAAGTGGAGCTCATCACGAACTATTGCCTCTTTTAATAAATTTTTATTTTGAAAAATTTTAAAAGGTGAAGTCGGTATTTGATGTTCCTTGTAAAACTGTTTTTGAACCCCTTTATTCTGAATGCTTCTAAGCGTTTTGGATGACGGATAAACCTTTACGCCATCGTTTTCTAATTTTTCCAAGGCCTGGACATTTACATTTTCAATTTCGAAAGTGAGAACATCGACGTTTTTCCCAAAATTATAGACCGTATCAAAATCCATTAAATCACCTTGTATAAAAGTATTGCAGGCTATGCGGCATGGTGCTTGAGAACTAGGGTCTAAGACTTTTGTTTGAATGTCGAATTTACGAGTTTCATAAAGCAACATTTTACCTAATTGACCACCACCAAGAATTCCTAAGGTGAAATCTGAAGAAAAATAATCTGTCATAAAGGTTTCTTTATACAAAGGTACAATCTTCTTTGCAATTGTTATCTTTGCACTTTTATTAAGTGCTAATTTTTAATATCATAATTTAGAAAGTTCAGAATTCGAATGAAAAACATTGTATTATTTGGTCCTCCAGGGGCTGGTAAAGGAACGCAAGCAGAAGTTTTAAAGCAAAAATATCAATTAGTTCATATTTCTACGGGAGACGTATTTCGCTATAACATTAAAAATGCAACAGATTTAGGAAAACTAGCCAAGTCTTATATGGACAAGGGACATTTAGTTCCTGATGAGTTGACCATCAAGATGCTAAATGAGGAAGTTGAGAATAATCCTAAGGCTAATGGGTTTATTTTTGACGGTTTTCCGAGAACTACGGCACAAGCTGAAGCCTTGTCAGAATTGATGATTGAAAAGAAATCGCAAATTAATGCTATGGTAGCCTTAGAAGTTGATGATGAAGTTTTGGTAGAAAGATTGTTAGATCGAGGAAAAACATCTGGTCGAACAGATGATGCTAATGAAACTGTTATTCGTAGTCGGATTAAAATATATTATGATGAAACTGCTATTTTGAAGAACTATTATCAAGTTCAAGACAAGTATTACGGTGTTAATGGCGAAGGAAGTATTGAAGAAATTACTGGCCGTTTAAGCAATGTGATTGATAAACTATAAAGCAAAGAATTAGGATATTTGGAATGTGAAGGATCTGAATTGGATACTTTTTCTTCATGCAATTTTATAAAAGATTATGACTGAAGGCAATTTTGTTGATTATGTAAAGATCCATGTTACTTCGGGTAAAGGAGGACAAGGTAGTGCTCATTTGCGTAGAGAGAAATATATACCAAAAGGTGGTCCAGATGGCGGAGATGGAGGTCGTGGTGGGCATATAATCATTAAAGCAGACAAGAGCCTTTGGACATTGTTCCATTTAAAATTTAGGCATCATTTTAAAGCCGATCATGGGGCTCATGGCGGTAAACAAACAAGTACTGGGGCAGATGGGGCAGATGTTTATGTGGATGTTCCCTTGGGTACGGTTGTTAGAGATACTGAAACTCAAGAAATTTTGTTTGAAATTACTCAAGATGGAGAAGAACGTATTCTTGCTGAAGGAGGCAAAGGTGGGCGNGGAAATGCACATTTTAAAACGGCTACAAATCAAACTCCGCGATATGCCCAGCCTGGGATTGAAGGTCAAGAATTAGATTTCACTCTTGAACTTAAGCTCTTAGCAGATGTAGGTCTTGTCGGTTTTCCGAACGCAGGGAAATCTACTTTGTTATCTGTAATTACAGCGGCAAAACCAAAAATTGCAGATTATGAGTTTACAACCTTAAAACCTAATTTGGGCATTGTAGAGTATAGAGATCACAGAACTTTTGTGATGGCAGATATACCTGGAATTATTGAAGGGGCTGCAGAAGGAAAGGGGATTGGTCATCGATTTTTACGACATATTGAACGTAATTCGACACTTTTGTTTTTAATTCCTGCAGATGCGGCAGATATTAAAGATCAGTACGATATTTTGTTAGATGAATTAAAACGTTACAATCCGGAATTATTAGACAAAGAACGATTAGTGGCGATATCTAAAAGTGATATGCTCGATGAGGAGCTAAAATCTGAAATGAAACAACTTTTAGACAAAGAATTTGAAGGTATTCCGTATTTGTTTTTCTCTTCAGTGGCTCAGCAGGGTCTAACGGAACTGAAAGATGAATTGTGGCGGATGCTTAATAAGGGGGTTGAGTAATTTAAAAACCTAGATAAAATTTTATGGTTGACTTTTTCAATAAATTTGATAAAAAGGTAGCAATGAAATCTCTATTCCTGCTTGTTATTTTTACATTATTGGTTTCATGTGGTTCTACAGTTGCTGTTGATTATGATACCAAAACTGATTTTTCCCTGTACAAATCATATGATTTTTATCCAGAAATTGCCTCTGGATTGAATAATCTTGATGATAAAAGGATAATAAGGATAACCGATAGTCTATTGCATGAAAAAGGTTATACAAGATCCAAAACACCACAGTTTTTAATTAATTTTTTTGCAAAAGAAAGTCTTTCGGGTCCAAAAACTACCTTAGGAATTGGAGTTGGGGGAGGCAGCGGAAATGTTGGAATGGGTGTGGGCAGTGATATTCCACTTGGAGGTCTTATAGTCAACCAACTTTTAACCTTCGATTTCGTAGATTCATTAAGCGACTCTCTATTCTGGCAAGCAGTGAATAATGGTGAATTAAAGGAAAAAGCAAATCCAGAGCAACGAGAAGCTTATTATGTTTCAGTAATTTCTAAGATTATACAAAAGTTTCCACCTGAGCCTAAGTAAATTGTCTTTCTTATCTTTGGGAAACCCAAACCTAATTTCTAAACATGAAAAATTTACTTCGCTGCCTCTTTTTATTTCCTTTCTTGATTTTTTCTCAAACTAGTTTTGATATAGCCGAAAGTTATTACCAACAGGGAAAATTTAACAGCGCAAAGCCTTTATTTCAAGAGTATCTAAAGGATTATCCCAGCCATCAAAAGACTCGAGAGTATCTGGGAGACATTGCCGGATATGCCGAAGAATGGGATACGGCGATATTGTATTATGAAGATTTAGTAGCAGAGGATGTCAATAGTGCTAATTATAATTTTAAGTATGGTGGTTCACTTGCAATGAAAGCTTTGGGGTCTAATCAATTTGTGGCTCTCACTTACATTGGGGATATAAAGGAATCTTTCGAAAAGGCAGCTCGCTTAGATTCGAATCATATAGAAGTGAGATGGGCTTTAGTTGAATTTTACATGAAACTGCCAGGAATTATTGGGGGGAGTGAAGTCAAAGCGATAAAATATGCCAACGAGCTAGGAAGAATTTCTTCCGTTGACGGCTATTTGGCTAGGGGTTTTATAGCTGAATATACTAATCAATTTAAGGAGGCCGAAGGGTTTTATAAAAAAGCGATTGAAGTAGGTGGTTCTCGGTTATGTTATGAGAAGTTGACGAACCTATATGAGAAGAATGAAGAGCATGAAAAAGCAAAAGAAGTTTCAGCCAAGCTTTTAGAAATGAATAAACTTTGAAAGTATACTCATCTAATTTGGTATCTTTAACATTCAGAAAAAATAAATTCAAATCGTAAAAATGCGCGTACATTTTATAGCAATTGGGGGGAGTGCAATGCATAATCTGGCATTGGCGCTTCATAATAAAGGCGAACAAGTTACAGGAAGCGATGATGAAATTTTTGAGCCTTCAAAAGGAAGACTAGCGGCAAAAGGATTATTGCCTAAACAATATGGTTGGTTCCCTAAAAATATTACTTCAGAAATTGATGCCATAATTTTAGGAATGCATGCCAAGATTGATAATCCAGAACTTCTTAAAGCTAAGGAACTTGGATTGACAATCTATTCTTACCCCGAATTTCTGTATGAGCAGTCCAAAAATAAAACTCGCGTAGTTATTGGAGGATCTCATGGCAAAACCACAATAACTTCAATGATATTGTATGTTATGGATTATCATGACAAGGACGTGGATTATATGGTAGGAGCCCAACTTGAGGGCTTTGATGTAATGGTTAAGCTAACCAATGAAAATGATTTTATTGTTTTGGAAGGAGATGAATATCTCTCGTCACCTATAGACCGGCGGCCAAAATTTCATCTATATAAACCTAATATTGCCCTACTAAGTGGAATTGCTTGGGACCATATTAATGTATTTCCAACATATGAAAATTATGTGGAGCAATTCGATATCTTTCTGAAACAAATTGTCAATGGAGGCGCAATTATTTATAATGAGGAAGATTCAGAAGTGAAAAGAGTTGTTGAAAACTCACCGAGTTTAATCAAAAAATATCCTTATCAAACACCTTCTTATAAGGTTGTAAATGGACAAACTTTATTAGACACTCCCGAGGGTCCAATGCCAATTGAAATATTCGGAAAACATAATTTAAACAATTTAGAAGGCGCCCGTTGGATTTGTCAGCTTATGGGGGTGGATGCAGCCGGGTTTTATGAGGCTATTGCTACGTTTAAAGGAGCAAGCAAACGTCTCGAGAAAATTGCAGAAAATTCAAATGCTATTGCATATAAAGATTTTGCTCACTCGCCATCTAAAGTTAAAGCGACGACAGAAGCAGTAAAAAGTCAATTTCCCAACAGAAAATTGATTGCCTGCTTAGAATTGCATACTTATAGTAGTTTGAATCCGGATTTTTTACGGGAATATAAGAGTGCTTTGGATGCCGCTGATAGTGCTGTTGTATTTTATTCTCCACGTGCGGTTTTAATAAAACAACTAGAAGCTATAAAGATAGAACAAATCGAAAGCGCTTTTGGACGTAAGGATTTAATCGTGTTCACAAACCCTACAGATTTTAAAACGTATCTCTCTGTTCAAGAATATGAAAATACTTCACTTTTGTTAATGAGTAGCGGTAATTATGGAGGTCTAGACTTTAATGAAATAAAAAAATATATTAAATAATTTTTTTAATAAATTCGCTTATATCTTTCATCGAATCTTTTATTAACTGCTGTTTTGCATTTTCTTGATCTTGCAAATTCTTATCCTGTGATAGCTTGAATTTACCTTCCCAATTGGTAATAGATATATCAAATGCGCGAATATAATTTATGAAGTGTTGCATCGCTTTATTTTCTTTTTCCAGAATAAATTTCTGCTCTGTTCCTTCAAGAAATTTTGTCATCTCTATCATAGTGTCTTTAGCGGCATCGACATCTTTGATTAGCGAAATTGTTCCGGTAATATGTACGATAATATAATTCCAAGTTGGGAGCTGTTTTGTGCTATAAATACTGGGTGAAATGTAAGAATCTGGACCCCGAAAAACTACGGTAACTTGAGCTCCATCTCGCAAGGATTCCACTTGGGGGTTGAATTTGTCTATATGGGCAACTAGTTTTCCGCTAATTTCGTTATAAATAATTGGAATGTGCGTTATGAGAGGATTTCCATCTAATACCGTAACTAAGATGGCAAGTGGATAAGCCTGCATCACGGCAATCATTTTTTCTTTATCTACAGTTTGATGATGAGACGGTGGGTACATATTAATGGTAAAGTTAGAATTAACGCGATCTTTATACTATCCTAAGGTATACAATAGAAAATTATACCCCAAACTGTCGAAAATGGTGATCTAAATGTTTGTATTGCATTTTGCCCCATTGTTCAGCTGTAAATTTACCAAATACGGGATGTGGATTCCAGTTCGTTTGCGATTTCTTATCGTGAAAAGCACTAACCATACTTTCTAAAACCTCTTTTTCTTTATTGAAATCTTTTTTGTCTGTGACCTTAAAACCAGAAGCAGTAGGTAATCCATTTCGCCAAGGTTTATCACTATATAAGGATTTTTTAAAAAGTTTCATTATTGGATTAAAACGCCCTTTAATTGGTTCGGTTTTTAGCGCAATTTTTAGTGGAAGTTGACAATGATATAACATTTGTCCAGCACTCATTTTTCCCCATTGTTTTTGGGAATTTTCAGAAAGATTTGCCATTCTATTTTTAATTTCTGAATAAGTTTCAGCGTCAAATAGCGATTTCATATTGCGTAATTTTTAAGTTTTCAGAAAGGTACAAACAATATTTAAGTTTCATATCTTTACGTATTCCTTATCCTTCAATTGATTAAAAGATTCAACTCCCTACCTAAATTTTTTTGAATCTATGTCTTATCAAAATCAAAGTTTCCCCATTAAAAGTTGGAATGAAGACGATCGCCCAAGGGAAAAACTATTATTAAAAGGTCGCTCGACATTAAGTGACGCAGAACTAGTTGCCATTTTAATATCGTCTGGCAGTCGAAATGAAAGTGCCGTTGCACTAAGTCAGAGAATATTAGCTTCCGTGGAAAATAATTTGGATGAATTAGGAAGGTTAACTATTAAAGATTTAATAAAATTTAACGGTATTGGTGAGGCAAAGGCCTTGGCAATAACAGCAGCTTTAGAATTAGGAAGACGAAGACGGTCAGGGCAAGCTTTAGAAAGAAAAAAGATCACTTCAAGTAAATCAGTCTATGATTTAATGCAACCTATTGTTGGAGATTTACTTCATGAAGAATTTTGGATTTTGTATTTGAATAATTCAAACAAAGTATTACAAACGATACAGTTGAGTAAAGGTGGGATTACAGGAACCTTAGTGGATATACGTCTGGCGTTAAGAAATGCGTTACAATTAGCTTCAGTTGCTATTATATTAGTTCATAATCACCCGTCCGGCACCTTGAAGCCCAGTCAAGCTGATATATCCCTTACAAAGAAGCTTAGTTTAGCTGGTGATAATTTGGACATTAAGGTTCTGGATCATTTAATAATAACTGAAAAATCGTACTTTAGCTTTGCAGATGAAAATCTCCTGTAAGAGTTTATGTTATTAATCTACACACCGAAAATTACACCTAGAATCTCCTATGTCTTTAAGCACATTTGTACGCGTATTTTAGGAGTTGAGATTAATTTTACATCTATAGTCGAAGAATTTCAGGCTTATAACAGCCCAAAGTTATCCTATGGCAAACATCCAATAAGTACTGAATTGTTTATTCAGAGTGAAGGTTTGCTGACGCAACAGGGTTTTGAGGCAATTGATATTAATACGAAGAGATGGGGTAGTACTAAGTGTTTTTTTTCTATGAGTAGTGCAAGTGCTCTTCCGTTCGACATTTTTGCCGCTAGTTTTTATTTAATGAGTAGATATGAAGAATATCTCCCTCATGTAAAAGATGCTAAAGGGCGTTATCCAGTCTCTGAAAGTTTGGCTTTTCAGGAAGGATTTTTGCAGCAACCAGTGGTTGATATTTGGGCTTATAAATTTAAGGAGACATTACTTGAAAACTTTCCTAATTTATTATTTTCCGAGCAGGAAATGCAGATTCATACAGTTGTGGATGCAAGTCAGCCTTTTGCCTATTTAGAACGGGGTTTTTTGCGTTCAATAATAAGCTATTCATCCGATTTATGGAAACTGAAAATACACTCTATCATCGATAGAAGTAGGGTGATTATGCGACTTAGAAAAGATCCTTTCAATACGTTTAAATGGATAATTAATTCTTCCAAAAAAAGTACTGCGCAACTTACTATTTTTTTTTTATTGGGGAATGGGTTGGTATTTACTGAGAGTTTAAACAGTAGGCGAAATAAATTCAAAATGCTAATAAAATTTGTTGCAGATTATAGAGACGTTGGGCTTGTTTTTTCATACGATTCTTTGAACAATTATGATATATTGAAGGCAGAAAAGAGGAGGATTGAAGAAATAACAAATCGAGAGCTGAAGGGTTCTATGAATTCAATATTTTTGATTCGGTTACCTGATATTTATCGCAACTTAGTAGAATTGGAAGTTGAAAGAGATTTTACCATGGTCTATGAAGATGAAGTAGGTTTCCGAGCAGGAACATGTACTCCCTTTTTATTTTATGATTTGGATAGTGAAATTAAGACTCCTTTAATTATTCATCCAATTGCCATGACGACCAAATCCTTCGAAAAGAAATATGATTCTGAAATTAGCAAAACATTTAATGCTTTATTTCAGGCAGTTAGCGAGGTGAATGGTACTTTTTTAATGCATTTTTCAAATCAGGATTTTTCTCCTTCTGAAAAAAATAAAATTTGGCGAGCCATTTTTTCAGAAAAGCTACAGAAATATGAATAATCTCGCGATTACCGATGTTTTTTTTGACCTAGATCACACTCTTTGGGATTTTGATAGAAATTCATTTCTCGCATTTGAGCGTGTTTTTATAACTCATAAAATTGAATTGGATGTTTCACTTTTTGTAAAAACGTATGATCCTATTAATTTTGAATATTGGAAGTTATTTAGAGAAGAAAAAGTAAGCAAAGAGGAACTGCGACGAGGACGTCTTATCGATACATTCAGTTTTTTTAAGATTTCATTTCCTCTAGAAATTATTGATGCCTTAGCAGTTTCTTATATCGATGAGTTACCGGTAGACAATTATCTTTTCGACGGTACGATTGAAATTTTAGAATATTTAGTTGAGAAATATAACCTTCATATAATTACCAATGGATTTCAGGAAGTACAGCTATTAAAATTAAAAAATAGCGGGATTTATGGTTATTTTGATACCATAACGTCTTCTGAAGAAGTAGGGTTAAAGAAGCCTCATCCTGTTGTATTCAAAACAGCCATTGAGAAAGCCAATGCCAAAAATGAAAAAAGTATTATGATTGGAGATAGTTTTGAAGCAGATATACTAGGTGCCGAAGCTGTTGGCATGAAGACATTATTTTATAATTATAGAAAAGAATCAATTCCAAAAGGATATCTAATTATAAATAGTCTTCTAGAAATTAAGGCATACCTCTAATTGAAATAAAACCTACCCAAAAACGTTATTTATAAAATCCCCAAAGATGAAAACAAACCTAACAATCCCTATTCTGGGAGTTTTTTCAATGCTACTTTTTGGTTCCTGTGTAAAGGACACCGATTTTGGTGCTACAGATGATATACTATTAAGTCCTATCTTGGAAGTTGATCTTGTTTATTTTGATTTGGAGGCTTCAGATTTTTATGATATAAGTCCTATTAATGGAAATGTTACTATAAGTGACACTACGGAAATTCGATTTGTCAATGCTTCTGAATTAGGGAGCGACATAGAAAGAATTGAGTTTTTGTTTAGGTTAGAGAATGGGATTCCACGAGTCTTTGATGCTAATTTTGAATTTCTAAATGAGGATAATGAGGTTAAATATGAAATTTCAGGAGCTGCAACTCCCGGGACGATTAATACACCTACCATAACAGAAATTACAGAAAATGTTGAGGGGGATAATTTAATCGAACTGACCATGTCTACTAAGTTAGTTGTCTCTCTAACTATGCCTAATCCCGATATAAATCTTAGTGGTAATTTAAATCTAAAATCTAAAGCCACCTATTACTTGGGATTTAACTAGCATGCGCAACCTAATAATTTATTTTGTTGTGTTATTTGGCCTTGAAGCATTGGGCCAAAATAAGCAGGTACTTTACGGAATGTATGATATCCCACAAAGCTTGATTTTAAATCCAGGGAGTAAAATACCGCAAAAGGCACACTTCGGAATTCCATTTTTGTCGCAGATTCATACAAATGTTGGTTCGTCTGGAGTTTCGGTATATGATATTTTTGGAAAATCAAATGAAAATATTAATACTCGTATTCGAAATAAAATTTTTGAAATGAGCGATAAAGATTTCTTTGATGTTACTCAGCAAATGGAGCTTGTAAATTTTGGATGGCTAGCAAAAAATAAATTATATTATTCAGGAGGAGTATACGAGGAATTTGATTTTATCTTTTATTTCCCTAGGGACCTTGCAATTCTAGCTTGGGAAGGGAATAGAGATTATATTGGATATGAATTCGATTTAGGACAGCTTAGCACAACTGGCGATCTTTTAACGGTTTATCATTTTGGGGTAAATAAGCAGCTAAGCAATAAATTGACAGTGGGGTTGAGGGCAAAGATATATTCAAGTATGATAAGTTTTAAAAGTACTAATAATAGAGGAAATTTTGTTACACGGCTTGGCGATGAAGACAGTCCTAATATTTATGAACATGCACTTCAAAATGTCGATGTATCTGTTGAAACATCTGGATATAGTTCTTTACGGGATTTGGACAACTCTTCTCAAGTAGCTAGTAAACTACTAGGAAGAGCATTTTTTGGAGGAAACTTGGGTGCAGGTATTGATATTGGAGCCACTTACGATATTACCAAAAGAATAACTACAAGTGCAAGTTTCTTGGATCTAGGTGTGATTTTTCACACCAAAGATGTTGAGACATATCAAGTGAACACTCCATATACACTTAATGGGATAGAACTACTTTTTCCTCCTGTTACAACTGGGGATCCATCACCAGCCCCGCCTTATTATGATGATTTGATAGACGAAATTGAAAGAGAAGTACCTATTGATACACTTCATAATTCATATTCACAGTTAAGACCTATCAAAATTAATGCAAGTGTTTCTTATAACTTTGGTAGGCCAGCTGATGGTGGTACAGATTGTAATTGCTATGGTATGTCTGGTATTGTTCGAAATCAAGCAATTGGATTACAATATTATAGTATATTTCGCCCCAAAGGACCACAAATGGCGGGAACGCTGTTTTATTCAAGAAGATTTAATAATTTTATTTCAATGAAAGCTACATATACTGTTGATTCTTTTTCTGCAACTAATTTTGGTTTAGGACTGGTATCCGATTTTGGCAAGTTTAACTTTTATATAGCAGCAGATAATCTGCTTAAATATGGAAATCTCGCAAAGGCAAAAAGTGTATCTTTACAACTAGGTTTCAATATTAAAATCGATAGAGAATGAATAAATACGTCCTAGTAATATCTTTATTTTTAAGTGCGGTTCCAAAATGTTTTTCACAAACTATTTTGGACGAATTTAGTTTTGTGATTATTCCCCAGCAATTTGAGTTTTTGAATGAAAAGGATAAGTATGAATTGAATTCGATATCAGTATTTTTATTTAATAAACATGGGTTTCATGCATTTAAGGGAGATGAGGTTCCTAATGCAAAGCGATGTGATGGATTATATATGGATTTGGTTAATGTGCCCGTAATGTTGAAAACTAAATTTGTAATAGTACTTAAGGATTGTAATGGTTTTGAAATTTATAGCAGTAATGAGGGAGTTAGTAAGATCAAAGAGTTTAAGAGATCCTATCAAGATGCGCTTCGTAAAGCATTTGTAAGTATTGAGAATATGGGTGTGAAGCAAAAAGAAGTTGTTTTATTCAAAGAAGAATCGGCAGTCGATATACATGTAAATCAACAAACAGTAGCGGCCGAACTCGTCGCAGTAGGTTCTGTTATGACCGAGCCAGATATTCCAATAGGGTCTAAGAGCACTTCTGAATCTAAGTTGCCACAAGCAAAGTTTTCTAGCTATACCTATAATGGAAATTCCTATATGCTTAGAAAAACTTCTGAAGGCTATATGCTTTATGAAGAAAAAACCACAGAAAAAGATGGTTTGTTATTAATAGGAAAAATTGAGGCAGGTGATGCCAACAAAATTTATTTCACGGATGATTCAGATAATATTTTTCAAGTAACGGTTGATGTGTCAGAAAATCTAATTATACAAAGAGGAGACCTATCTCAAGTATATAAACGGGTACATTAGAAATCATATTTATCTTTCCAGAGGCTGATTAAATAATTCCTTAAAGAGTTTTCTTTCGGATTATTTCCGGGTTTATAAAAAGTTGTGCCTTTAATTTCATCTGGTAAAAATTCATGCGAAACAAAATTTCCTTCATAATTATGGGCGTATTCGTAGTCCTTGCCATAACCAAGTTCCTTCATTAATTTTGTGGGTGCATTTCGAATAGACAAGGGTACCGAAAGATCTCCAGTTTGTTTCACCAATCTTTGTGCTTCATTAATGGCCATATAAGAGGCATTACTTTTAGCGGAGGTTGCTAAATAAATAGTACACTGACTTAAGATTATTCGCGCTTCCGGGTATCCTATAGAATTAACGGCTTGAAAGGTGCTATTCGCTAAAACGAGCGCCGTTGGATTAGCAATGCCAATATCTTCCGAAGCCAAAATAACCAATCTCCTGGCAATAAATTTTATATCCTCACCGCCTTCAATCATTCTTGCGAGCCAATATACCGCTGCATTCGGATCACTACCGCGAATCGATTTAATAAAGGCCGAAACAATGTCATAATGTTGTTCCCCAGTTTTATCATATAGAACAGTGTTCTTTTGAACTTTTTGAAGAACAATTTCATTGGTAATTACAATGGTAGTTTCCTTTTCGGAAAGGACAATCAACTCAAGAATATTTAATAATTTTCGAGCATCTCCACCCGAAAGACGAATTAGGGCTTCGGTTTCTTTAAGGGTAATTTTCTTTTTATTCAGTAATTCATCCTCTTTTATAGCGCGGGTTAATAGTTCTTCTAAATCTTTTCTACTGAAGGGTTCCAAAACGTACACTTGACAACGAGATAGGAGGGCAGGGATCACCTCAAAACTAGGATTCTCGGTTGTGGCTCCAATAAGCGTTATTAATCCTTTCTCCACAGCTCCTAATAGTGAATCCTGTTGCGATTTGCTAAAACGATGAATTTCGTCAATGAATAGAATTGGATTTTTTATAGAAAAAAGAGTATCTGTTCTTTTTGCCTTTTCAATCACCTCTCGTACAGCAGCCACACCACTATCAACCGCACTTAATGAATAAAAAGGCCTGTTGGACTGGTTGGCAATAATGGTAGCAAGGGTAGTCTTTCCAGTGCCTGGAGGTCCCCAAAAGATCATAGAAGAAAGAAGCCCAGACTCTAATTGAGCGGTAAGGGCCCCTTTAGGGCCAACCAGATGTTGCTGACTTAAATAATCGGTCAGATTTTTGGGTCTAATACGTTCTGCAAGGGGTGTGCTCATTCTGGTATAAAATTACAAATTTAAAGTTTCCTTATAACTGACAATTTATCATACATTTGAAGTTAGGTCTATTTTTTGAAAACAAATTGCTATGTCAAAAACAAAAGGCTTGTATTTTTCCAATGAGGTTCTCTTATATCCATTAGCAATAGTCTTATTGATGTGGATTGTATTTTGGGTAGAAATTCGATTTAACTACGATTTCAATTTTTTAGGAATCTATCCTCGAAAAATCTCGGGATTGATCGGTATCATTCTTGGCCCGTTCATTCATAGTAACTTGAAACATCTTTTTAACAATTCTGTGCCACTATTGGTACTTTCAACAGCTCTATTCTATTTTTATAGAAATATACGCTGGAAAGTGGTTATTTACGGTTTACTACTCTGCGGAGTATTTACATGGTTAATTGGAAGACCCGCGATGCATATTGGTGCAAGTGGGATTGTATATATGTTGGCATCTTTCTTATTCTTCAAGGGTATTTTTTCTAAACAATATCAGTTAACTGCCTTATCGTTTGTGGTTGTATTCTTATACGGTGGCATGCTTTGGTATGTTTTACCAATAGATTCAAAAATTTCATGGGAAGGACATCTTTCCGGATTTGGGGTAGGAATATTGTTAGCTTTAATTTTTAAAGAAATTCCTGTTGAAAACAAAAAGTATGCTTGGGAAAAAGATGATTTCAATCCTGATGAAGATGAATTTTTAAAGCAGTTTGATGAAAACGGAAATTTTATTGAGAAACTCCCAGAGCTAAAAGAACCGCTCAAACAAAATCCTATAAAGATTATTTATACTATTAAAAAAGAGGCAAATAATGACGGAGCAACTTCATAAATTTCTTTGTCTAATAATTTCATATAGAAAAGCCCCACAGGCTACAGATACATTTAGCGAATTGATTTCTCCCAAGAGGGGTAAAGAAGCTCTATAGTCTAAAATACTCAATACGGATTTCGAAATTCCTTTGTCTTCAGAACCCATAACAATTGCTAATGGTTGTTTAAGCTCTAATTTGTATAGATTGTCTTCGGCTTTTTCCGTCGCACCTATAATAGAAATACCAGAACCTTGTAGATAGTAGATTGCATCTTTAATATGATCAACTTTGCATATTGGGATTTTAAAAATAGCTCCGGCTGATGTTTTTACAGTATCGCCAGTAACGGGAGCGCCGCCTTTCTTTTGAATAATTACAGCGTCAACGCCAGTACATTCNGCAGTTCTTAAAATGGCACCAAAATTACGAACGTCGCTAATTTGATCAAGAATTAGAAAAAGGGGATTGTTTTTAGTATTTAACACTTCTTCTACAACATCGTCCATAGATCTAAACGCAATAGGAGAAGTAATAGCGACTATACCTTGATGATTGCCTTGAGTTAATTTTGTTAATTTCTCAAAGGGCACAAAGGAAATAGTGCAGTTTTTTCTCTCTAAATCTTTAACTATAGAATCTATTTTTGGATTTGCAATACCCTTTTGAATAAACAATTTATCGATGTTTATGTTCGAGGAAATAGCTTCTAAAATAGGATAGATTCCAAAAATAGTAGTTTGAGTATAATCCATTTTATGAAGATGGGATTTGAATGCTTGTTGAGAGTGCGAAATTAAACAATTTGTTCGAGTTTAAATTTGTGAATGGATTTATTTTACATCTTTAAATTCCAGCGACCCTCTTTTTAATTTGTAAAGGATATATTAGTTTGCCCAAATAAAAAGAGGCGGTCTTTTGGACCGCCTCTTTTATACTATAATAGTGTAATTATTGGAATTCTCTTATTTAAGAATTTTTACGATACCTTCAGTACCACCAATATTAACTTTTACCATATAAGCTCCACTAGCGAAACCTGACATATCTACAGTACTATTAAGTGCATTTACCTTAGCACTATATACTTGTTGACCTAAAACATTGTAAATTACAACTGAAGAAATTTCTTCGTTAGCATTTAAATTTAAAACATTTCTTACAGGGTTTGGATAAGCTGTAAAACCTTTAGCAGCAAGATCACTTATACCAGCTGATGTAATTGGCTGGAAATCATTGATATAATCGAAATCATCTAAGTAGAAAGTAGTTGCAGCACCAATTGAATAATAATCAATTCCACCTAAAGATGTTGGATAAGTACTAGCAGCATCAGTAAAAGGAGTTCCAGCAGGAACAGCAACTACACCATCAACACCAAATTCCCATGTAGCAGCACCAATTCCACTATTAATGTCAACGTTGATAACTACATCAAACCATTGGTCATGAGGAAAAGTGAAATATGTCCAAAGTGAAGTATCAGAAGTACTATAGTCAATGTATCCATTTCCAGGATCTACACCATCTTTGTTAAAGTAGATGTTTCCAACAATCCATTCTCCAGCACCAATTGGCACAGTACCTTGAAGGTTAAAATAACCTTCATTTCCTGAAGGAATATACATAGCAAATTTCAACCCCCATGGGCCGAATATTTTGTTACCCATATCTAGAACTGCATCTTGGCCAGTAGAGGCGCCNATANNACCAGATAGAGAACCACTTTGTGCGAAAGCACTAGAGCCCTCAAGAGCACATGTTCCACCACAACCCCAGTCAGTCCACCAACCACCATATATTGGTGCTCCAGCCGTGTAAGATTCCATGTCGTCGTTAAATTGAGCGTTTGCAGTAACCATTCCAAAAGCAAATAGAACCGCTAAAAAATAATTTTTTTTCATGATATTAGATTTTTATATTAGTATAGCGCCAAAGCTACAAATTTTATTTTAAATTTCCCTAAAACTTTGCGAATATTATTTGAAAATCTATCCAAAAGTCCTATGATGCTTGATTAGTTAATAGTAAAATTTAAAAATAGAAAGAGAATAATTTGAGATTTTAAACCCTAAAAGAAAGGTTATTTTTGCTTAAAGCTAACTTAAAATTAGCTTTTATTAAGTGAAAAGGGTTAAAAGAAAAACAGGAATTCCAATTAAGGAATTCCTGTTTTTCTTTAGGATATATAAATATTATTTTCTTAATTATTTAAGAATATAATGTTATAGAAAAAAGGTGAACGAAAATAGGCGCCTGAAACAACGGTTGGACCCACATTTGTATCGGTAAATATTCTTCCATCTGTTAATTCAAGTTCTAAACGAACGTAAATAAAGGTAGGGAAGGTAAATACCGCATCAGGTAGAGCATCAACAATATTTTGTACTGGTATATTAAAAGTAGTACTTGGTAGTCGATTTACTACACTTGGAGTAAATTCTGATGATGGCAATGTTAAAATTGCCCGCTCTCCAAATGGATTACCTTGAGTGTCTAGAGTTGGTTCAAGTTGATCTTGATCGTTATAAGTACTGAAATAGATTCTTACTTCTTTAAAATCAGGATCAAAACTACCATTACCTTCTTGTACCTCTATATTAGCGGCTATGAAGTTTTTGGTAGGATCTGTTAGATTTACCAATTGCTTTGGAAACTCTAAGGTTCTAACAAATGCACCTGAATTGTCTACATTGTCATATAATACATCAATTGCGTTTGTACTGTCTTCACAGCTAGAAGCCACTCCAATAAGTAGCAAACCAATTAAAAAGGGTTTAAATATATTTTTCATAGTTGACAGTTTTTAGATTAGTTAGCAAATGGAAAACTAGGTGATGCTGGATTATTATCCCAGAAAATTTGTCCATTAACATTTAATTTTTGAGAAATATTACTATTAGTATTGGCTTCATCTGCTGGATATAAGAAAGATCTAACAAAATTACCTGATGACACTTCTACGTTATATTGTAATGTTTTAGGAAATCCAGTTCTTCTATAGAAGTTATAAGAATCAATTCCATTACCATAATGAGCAATAAATTGTTGATCTGCCAATATGTTCCATTTATCTTCAGAATTAGCGCTTGTAAAACTAGCGCCAACAGCAGCAATATAAGCCGTGATCTCTCCAGGAGTAGGCTCAAAACTTGCATCCGCATCTGGATCTAAAGAACGGAAGGTTTTTACTTTTGCAATAGACTTACTTAATGAGCTTAATATTAAAGCATTGGCGTCAGATGTATTACCACCAATTAAGGCGACCTCAGCACGCATTAAATCAACCCATGAAGCTAACATAACTGGCATAATTCCTGCTCCTTGACCTCCTTGATCTAAACCAACAAAGGTGTAATCATCATCATCAAATCTCCCCCCTGCAGGATAAACTCCACTTGCGGTTCTTTTGAATGAATCTGGTGGAATCCCTTCATTATTACCATGATCTCTACCCCAATATCCGGATGCAACATTGCAATACGCCATTGTAGTTGGATAATGTGCAGGTTTTGGTTGCGTTGAACACTGTAATTGTGCTTGGTTTGTCGGACATGACACTCCATTTGCATCAACACTACCCGGTGTACAAGCAATTTGTCTAAAGAAATAATATCTTATACGTGGATCGTTATTGTCTAGCATTTTCTCCATTAACCAGTTTGATCTATAAGATGAAGCACCACTTACATTATAATCACTATTGTAAGAAGGATGTCTTGTATTAGGATTTGAAGGACTACTTCCATAACGGAATTCAAAATCGTCACTGGTATTAGTTATATAATCACCAGAATTTACAATCGCGTTAAACTTGTTTATGGCATCAGAATCTACTAATCTAGTATTTAGATAAGTACGCATTTTAAGTGTGTTTGCAAGCTTTTTCCATTTTCCGTAATCATTGTTATAGTAAAAGTCATTTGCAATAGCATCCCCAGGTTCATCTAAGAAAGCAATTCCTTCGTTCAAAAGATCCATGGCAGCAGCATACACTACAGCATCGTCATCTGCATGAGGAAATGGAAATTCTGATGGATTCGAAGCCTCAGAATTAGGAACGTCGCCATAAAAGTCAACCAAAGTCATTAAGGTATAAGCCTTAATAATTCTCATTACACCCAAATGTTTGTTTTTTCCTTGTTCAGTTGCCAATAGTTCGGCACCAACCATATCAGAGAACATACCTTGATAAGCCAATCCCCATTCACCATTAGTGGTTTCAGCTGAATAATTATCGATATACGTTCTTCCAAACATATAATTAATTCTCGTTAACTCGGAGCCACTGCTACCAAATGAGCTTACAAAACTTTTGAAATCTATTTGTATTGCTACCATATAGCGCTCAAGATCGGCCTTGTCCAATGTAACGTTATTTGGATCGTCTAGTAAATCTAAATCGGTAGTTTCACAAGATGTAAAAGTGATACCTAGAAGAAGAAATAAAAAGATGGAAATTTTATTTAAGTTTTTCATTTTTATCTTTTTTTAAATATTAAAATGTAGCGTTTATACTTAGACCATATCTTTTGCTACTTGGTCCTGTTAGATAATCAAAACCTTGACCGTTACCAGAACCTAAACCAGCGACATTCGGGTCAAAATTTATTCCAGAGGGAGTGTTATAAGCATCATACCACATATTGTAGCCACTTGCTTTTATGATCAAATTACCAATGGGTGTTTTCTCTAAGAAACGCTTAGGCAATGTATAACCTAATGAAACTTCTCTTAATCTTATTACAGAACCATCATATATACTTGGTTCATCTGCCGGACTTGCGAATCCATTGCTAAAATAGAAATCAGAGTTATTAATTTGAATATCATTAGGAAGGCCGGTTGCTTGACTAACACCAGGTAATATATAAGTTCCTAGACGATCTTCAGTATCTGTTGTTAAACCTCTACCCATTAAAGACGATACGGTTACTGAATAAATATCACCGCCTGAGGTATGATTTATAGAAACTCCTAAAGATAATCCTTTATAAGAAAATGTATTGGTGTAGTTCATTACAAAATCTGGATTCGGATCTCCAATAGCAGGAAGTAATCCATCTTCATCTAAATCTTGAGAAACGTAATTTCCAATACCATCAACCAAAAGGTTGCCATTTTCATCACGGGCGATACGAGCTCCAAAAATTGTTCCAAGTGGATATCCAACTCTTGCTCCGTTTCCTAGATTAGTAAACCCTTCATAGATAATTAATCTAGTATCTTCACCTAACTCGACAACTTCACTTTCGATTTGAGTAAAATTCCAATTGAAATTCCAGTTGAAACCGTTGTCATTTCTAAACAGATCTATACCTAAATCTACTTCTATCCCTTGGGACTCTATTTTTCCAATATTAGAAGGAGTGAATGATGCACCACTACTAGGCGGAATAGGACGACTTGCAACAATTAAATCTTTTGTAGTTCTTTCATAATAAGAAACATCAAAATTAATTCTATTAAACAATTTACCCTCTGCACCAAATTCTGTTTCTGCAAACAACTCTGGCTTAATATCAGTATTACCAACAGTAGAATCTGTAGTGTTAGAAGTGATATCACCGTTAGAATCTTGCCAGCCTTGAGTGTTTAAATTAACTAAGGTAACTGTTGGATATCCAGTCGCAAAGTTAGCCGAAGTACCATAACCAGCTCTTAATTTTAAGTATGTTAATCCTTTATCAGACTTTATAGAAGGGAAAGCACTTGTTGGTATGAAAGATAAACTACCAGATGGGTAAAAGAGTGAATTATTAACTGCGTTGGAAACCCAGTCATTTCTACCTGCGAAGTTTAAATATAACATATTAGCAACGTCAAAGTTGACTTGACCATAAACCCCAAGAATATTTCTTTTTTGATGTGTCTCTATAGGAGTTTGATTTACGAATCCACTGTGATCGAAGAAATCGAAGACTTGTTGCCCATCACTGTTAACACCAATTCTATTATAGTCAGTACTATTAGAAGTTGCACCGGCTAAGAATCCCATATTAAGATAATCGCTAATCAAGTTAAAATTATTTCCACTTAAAACAAATTTATGATCATTTATGGTATTACTATTATTCCAAGTACGGTAGATTCCGCTATCCACTGTTAAACTTCCAGTTACACCACCTTTATTTTGTCTATTCACGTTATCTTCAGAATAGGTGTCTAAACTTCCTTGGTATCGTAAATTTAAATGATCGGTCAAATCAAAGTTGATAGCCCCGTATCCGTTTACACGATTTGTTCTTTGTGAGAATCTAGCATTTTTTAAGGTCCATAAAGGATGCTGAATAGCATTGTCATCTCTATAGTAAATACTTGCACCATCAGGTAATTCAAAAGGAAGACCTTGTATGTCTATATTTCTTGGAGTGTAAAATAAATCACCAAAAATAGATGAACCTGATCCAACAGTACTACTACCAAAACTAGTATTCACCGGTGGCGTTTTCATATTGGTTAGAGTGTAATTTAAAGATCCTTCAATATTTATCTTATTGGATAATTTACCTCCTCCTGCAACGGTGAAGTTAGTTCTAGTAACCTCATTGCCTGGTGTAAATCCTTGGTCATCTAAATGTCCAAAGGACATGCCATAGTTATATTTATCATCTTCACTTCTTCCTCTAAGGCTTGCAGATATTGTAGAAACGCCTCCAACTCTAAAGAATTCTTTAACACTATTTCTAGGCCTCCAATCATATCTTTGACCCTCATATTGTGCTTGAAAGTCTGGATAGCTTGATGCCAAAAATGAAGAAGTAGAATAAGGATGAGCTAGAGTACCATCAGAGTTAAATCCTGCATTTGGATCATCATCATTAATAAATGAACCCCAACCGCCAAGGCCATCTCTATAAAAACCAGGACCCCAGTTACTATAGAACCATCCATCAGCATCAGCCTGATTGAAACCACCACCAAAAGAATCTTGATAGTCTGGCAAAGAAGCTACTTCATTGAAAAAGTAAGAGCTAGAAATTTCTATTTCTTGTTTTGAATTTAAACTTTTTGAACTACCTGTTTTGGTAGTAATTAATATTACCCCATTTCTACCTTCTGAACCATATAACGTAGTTGCCGCTAATCCTTTCAGAATGTCAATGTTGGCAATATTATTTGGGTCGATATCAAACGATCTACTCGTACCCATATTTCCATCCACAAAGTTTCCAGCTTCATTAGTGTCATTACTGTAAGGCACACCATCTATAACATAAAGTGCGTTGTTCGAACCAGAAAAAGAGCTCATCCCTCTAATAATTACTTTATTACTAGATCCCGACAACCCATTTTGAGTTGTGATATCAATACCAGCTGACTTACCGCTCAAAATACGAGTTAAATCAGATTCAGGATTATCCTTAATTTGTTCTTCTTTTACTGAAGAAACCGCATAACCAAGGGCTTTCTTTTCTTTTTTAATACCCGATGCAGTTACAACAACTTCTTCTAGTACAGCTGCATCTTCTTCCATGTTTAGGTTAATTTTATTGGAATTAGCGGTAACATCCACTTCTCCAGTCTTAAACCCAACATAGCTAAAAGATAATTTCTGTCCTACAGCTGCTTGGATGGAATAATTACCATCAAAATCTGACTGTGTTCCATTAGTTGTACCTTTAACGATAATATTAACCCCTGGTAGTGGTAATCCTGAATTGTCAGTTACCATCCCCGAGATCGTTTTTTCTTGTGCGAACGTGAGTTGCACCACTAACACTAGTAAAAGTGTCAAAATTCCACTAAACTTTGTTCTCATTTTATAATTTATTTGAATTAGCCAATGCCAAAAGTCATAATAAAAAGTTAAATACACAACTATTTAAACTTAAAATTTAGTTTTTTTATTCGAAACTTTAAGCTATAATAGGGTTTACTAAAATATTGATGATAGAATAATATGTATTTTTGTATTTGAAAAATTAAAGGCTTGGTTTGCTCTATTTCCGTTCGCAATACTAAATTTTAGAAGGCCACCTTTTGTTTGTACTCCCATGCCAATTCCGTAACTGTAGAGTTTCTCCTTAAGTAATATTGTTTTATTTTCAAAGTATCCAATATCAATGATGCTATGAACATAGAGTCCTTGATTAAAGATATATCTATACTCAGTATTCAGAACCGAAAATAGCGAAGCGTCTATACTGTCTTCGCTAAACCCTCTCATGCTGTTAATGCCTCCAAATCTAAAGAGTTCGTTTGTTAAAAAAGTGTCACTTACAAGTAAGTTATTGCTATTCTGGAGAAAAATAGAATTTTTGTAATTAAGGTTAAAAATATGATTTAACTGGATCATAAATCTTAATTGATTCTCATTCTCATTTTTTAAATTTCGGGAACCAATTTCTGTTTCGAGAGAAATGTTGGATTTTACGCCGAAAAGGGTAGAGTTTTGCAATTTTATAAAGGAAAGACCAGCTAATAGGAATCGAGAGCTGTAGTCTTCAATAGGCGATCCTACAATTTGTTCATCGAGTAGATTGCTTGATTCATATCCTTTGTATCCGATGTAACTTCGTGAAGCTGGATTTATTTGATAACTAATCCTCGACTGTTGTTCAGTAGTAATAAAGGTACTATCCCGTTTGAATATTTTAAGTTCTAGCCCAACACCGAATGGGGATTTTAATAGATAGGGAAGATCGGCTTTTACTTTGAAGCTCCTTTGTTCTTCTCCATCAGCCTTATAATTTATGGTTAATTGCTCACCGAAATTAAGATTATTATTTAGCTCAAGATTTAAATATCCATTTAATTGAAGCTTTCTTGTTTCTTCGTTTGTTGCAAACCCTAAAACGCCATCAAATAAATTTGCATTTCGTTTTACAAGATATAAGTAAATAATTGTAGAATCTTTTCTGAATAACGCTTCCGGAGGTTTAATTGTTGAGGCAAACGGTAGGCTATTTATGATATCATTTTGTTCGATTAGTTTTTTCTGACTGAATGTTTTTCCATTTTTAATGCCGGCGTAATATTTTAAAAATGATTTAGGAAACTTCTCATAGCCCTTTATGACAATTGAATCTATATTTCGTTTTAAACCACTTTCAACCAACAAAGAAGCACTTAAGGAATTGTCATTTTCAACAGTAATACTTTTTAAGCTTAATGAGGCAAAAGTATTGCCCATCTCAGTTCTAATTTCATTAAGTCGCTGAAGAGAAGCCTCAATGGCTGCAAAGGGTAAAACAAAGTAGTTGTCAGTAATGTTGTCAGAGATATTCGCAAGTTCTTTCTTGCTAAAGATATCTTTTGAATAATAGATTTTAATATGACTAACCCTTTTACCCAAAAAATAGTGGGCTATGAAGCTACTGTCATTTGCTTTTTCAATGGATTGGATGGAACTTTCTAAATAGCCCAACTTTTGAAGTCTATTCGGAAGATTATTTGCATACTCTCCTAACGTCAAATAATCTTTAAATAATTTTTGTAGTTGTAAAGTGTCTTGAAGGCCTTCAGAAACTTGAGTTTCTGCTTCAACATCTAATTTGATTACTTGTGCCTGTAATTGAAAAAATAGGCAAGTATATATATTAAGGTATAGGAATAAATAGAGAATATGTTTCAAATTGCTGTAAATTTCTTCTGTAAATCTAACGCTCTATCTTCGTTTTTCATGTCTTTGACATAAAATTTAAAAACTCTCTTAAAAATTAATTTATTAAGGTTTGATAGTTCGGTTTTTATTTATATTTTTGCAAGCCCTTAAAAAGAGGGAATTTATATTTATATAAAAGTAATACATATTTTATATGCCAACAATTTCACAATTAGTACGAATAGGAAGAGCCAAAATAACCAAGAAGAGTAAATCGGCTGCTTTAGATTCGTGTCCTCAAAGACGAGGTGTGTGTACGCGAGTATATACGACTACGCCTAAGAAACCTAACTCCGCAATGCGTAAAGTTGCAAGGGTTAGATTGACAAATGGCAAGGAAGTAAACGCATACATCCCTGGTGAAGGTCACAATCTGCAAGAGCACTCGATAGTATTGGTTAGAGGTGGAAGGGTAAAAGATTTGCCAGGAGTTAGATATCACATTGTTCGTGGAGCCTTAGACACCGCAGGTGTTGAAGGTAGAACACAACGTAGATCTAAGTATGGAGCAAAACGCCCTAAAAAGTAATCTAAAAACTTTTAAAGAGAAGACATGAGAAAAAGACAGGCCAAAAAGAGACCCCTTTTACCAGATCCAAGGTTTAATGATCAATTAGTAACGCGTTTTGTAAATAACTTAATGTGGGACGGTAAAAAGTCGGTGGCTTTTAAAGTGTTTTACGATGCAATGGATATCGTAGAAGAGAAAAAAACAAATGAAGAGAAAACAGCGTTGGAATTATGGAAAGATGCTCTTTCCAATGTAATGCCTCACGTTGAAGTTAGAAGTCGCAGGGTTGGAGGGGCAACTTTTCAAATCCCAATGCAAATACGAGCAGACCGTAAAATTTCTACAGCTATGAAGTGGTTAATACTTTATGCAAGAAGAAGAAATGAGAAGTCTATGGCTCAAAAATTGGCAGGAGAAGTTCTTGCAGCCGCCAAAGAAGAAGGTGCTGCGGTTAAAAAGAGAATGGATACTCATAAAATGGCAGAAGCAAATAAAGCATTTTCGCATTTTAGATTTTAAGAGCAAATGGGACAAAGAGATTTAAGATATACAAGAAATATTGGTATTGCTGCTCATATTGATGCTGGTAAAACGACAACTACTGAGCGTATCTTGTTTTATACAGGTGTAAGTCATAAAATTGGTGAGGTGCATGATGGTGCTGCGACGATGGATTGGATGGAGCAAGAACAAGAAAGGGGTATTACAATTACTTCTGCTGCAACAACATGTACGTGGAAATTTCCATTAGAAAATGCAGAGCCAGTAGACGAAACTAAAAATTATCATTTCAATATTATTGATACTCCTGGTCACGTGGATTTTACTGTTGAGGTAAATCGATCATTACGTGTGTTAGATGGTTTGGTGTTCTTGTTTAGTGCGGTAGATGGTGTTGAGCCACAATCTGAAACAAATTGGAGACTTGCAGATAATTATAAAGTGCCACGAATTGGATTCGTTAATAAAATGGATCGTCAAGGGGCTAATTTTATGGAAGTTTGTCAGCAAGTAAAAGATATGTTAGGCTCTAATGCGGTGCCTATAGTATTGAACATTGGTGATGAAGAGAATTTTAAAGGAATTGTTGATTTAGTTAAGAATCGTGCTGTTGTTTGGCATGATGAATCCTTTGGGGCGACATTCGATATTATTGCTATACCAGAAGATCTTAAAGAAGAAGCAAAATTGTTACGGGGCAAACTTATTGAAGAAGTAGCCGCTTATGATGAAAATTTGCTAGAAAAATATATGGAAGATGAGGATTCTATAACGGAAGATGAAGTGCATGCTGCACTTAGGGCTGCTGTAATGGATATGAGCATCATTCCAATGGTTTGTGGATCGTCATTTAAAAACAAAGGAGTTCAGTTTTTATTGGATGCTGTTTGTCGTTATTTGCCGTCTCCCATGGATAAGGAAGGTATTATTGGAATGAATCCTGATACCCAAAAAGAAGAGCTTCGGAAGCCAGATGTTAAGCAGCCATTTGCTGCTTTAGCATTTAAGATTGCAACAGATCCTTTTGTAGGGCGTTTAGCTTTCTTCCGAGTGTATTCTGGTCGATTAGATGCGGGGTCTTATATATTAAATAACCGTTCTGGTAAGAAAGAGCGTATTTCTCGAATCTATCAAATGCATTCTAATAAACAGAATGCGATTGATTTTATAGAAGCTGGAGATATTGGAGCGGCAGTGGGTTTTAAAGATATTAAGACTGGTGATACTATGACTGATGAGAAGCATCCAATCGTTTTAGAAAGCATGGACTTTCCAGATCCAGTAATTGGAATCGCAGTAGAACCAAAAACAAAAGCGGATGTGGATAAATTGGGGATGGCTTTGTCTAAGTTAGCTGAAGAAGATCCGACTTTTCAAGTTCGTACCGATGAGGCATCAGGTCAGACAATTATTTCTGGAATGGGTGAGCTTCACTTAGATATTATTGTCGATCGATTAAGACGAGAATTTAAAGTAGAAGTAAACCAAGGAAAACCACAGGTTGAGTACAAGGAAGCAATAACTAAATCAGCAGATCATAGAGAAGTCTATAAAAAGCAATCTGGAGGTCGCGGTAAATTTGCCGATATAGTGTTTACCCTTGGACCTGCGGAAGAAGGAAAAATGGGTCTTGAATTTATTAATGCTGTAAAAGGAGGTAATGTTCCTAAAGAATTTATTCCATCTGTAGAAAAAGGATTTAAACAAGCCATGGCAAATGGCCCATTAGCTGGATTCGAAGTGGATAGCATGAAAGTGACACTTAAGGATGGTTCTTTCCATGCAGTAGATTCGGATGCATTATCTTTTGAACTTGCGGCAAAAATGGGTTTTAAAGCTGTTGCAAAACAGGCTGGAGCCGTAATACTAGAACCTATAATGAAACTAGAGGCGATTACTCCGGAAGAGAATATGGGAGATATCGTTGGAGATTTGAACCGTCGTCGTGGTCATATAACTAATATGGGTGATAGAGCTGGTGCAAAGGTTGTAAAAGCTGAAGTGCCACTTTCTGAAATGTTCGGTTATGTTACTACATTAAGGACATTGTCGTCAGGTCGTGCAACATCAACTATGGAATTTTCACATTATGCTGAAACGCCTTCAAGTATATCTGAAGGTGTAATTGCAGCTGCAAAAGGAACCGCTAACGTATAATAATTCGGCTATGAGTCAAAAAATAAGAATTAAATTAAAATCTTACGATCACAATTTAGTGGACAAATCTGCTGAAAAAATCGTTAAAACTGTAAAAAGTACTGGAGCAATAGTAACTGGACCAATTCCATTACCAACGCACAAAAAGATTTTTACTGTATTACGTTCACCTCACGTAAATAAGAAAAGTAGAGAACAATTTCAATTAAGCTCTTATAAGAGATTATTGGATATATATAGTTCTTCTTCTAAAACTATTGACGCTCTTATGAAATTAGAGTTGCCAAGTGGTGTAGAAGTGGAAATAAAGGTTTAGGTAAAACTTTAAGTTTGATCCCGAATATGTTTCGGGGTATTTAAGGAAGAAATCAGTTTCTTCGAAAAATGTCCTAAGCTGCGAGCGAAGGAAAAACGGATAACGAAATAACATTCAGGGTTGAATTTATTTTGGCCCTGTTTTTTTCTGAAATAGTTTCGAAAGAAATGTTTCTAAATAATAAGTAATAATCAATAAATAAATAAATATGTCTGGGTTAATTGGAAAAAAGATAGGGATGACCAGCATCTTTGACGCGAATGGAAAGAATATTCCTTGTACCGTTATTGAGGCAGGGCCCTGTGTTGTCACCCAAGTCAGAACCATAGAGGTTGACGGGTACGAAGCTCTTCAACTTGGTTTCGATGACAAAAAGACTGCTATTAAGGCCGCAGAAGGCCATGCAAAAAAAGCAGGAACCGCTGTCAAGCGGAAAGTCGTTGAATTCCAAGGATTTGAAGAGGATTATAAATTAGGTGATACTATTACTGTAGATCACTTTATTGAAGGTGAGTTTGTAGATATTTTAGGGACTACTAAAGGTAAAGGATTTCAGGGTGTTGTAAAACGTCATGGATTTGCAGGTGTGGGTCAAGCAACTCATGGTCAGCACAACCGTTTAAGAGCTCCAGGTTCTATTGGTGCGGCATCTTATCCTGCTAGAGTATTTAAGGGTATGAAGATGGCTGGTCAAATGGGAAATGTAAAAGTTAAAATTGAAAACTTAAGAGTTTTAAAAGTGGTCCCAGAAAAGAATTTAATTGTGGTTAAAGGATGTGTTCCTGGTCATAAAAACGCTTATTTAATGATTCAGAAATAATGAAGGTAGCTGTATTAGATATTAATGGAAAAGACACAGGAAGGAAGGTTGAACTTTCTGAGGATGTGTTCGGTATTGAGCCAAATAATCATGCTGTTTATCTTGATGTGAAGCAATATCTTGCAAATCAAAGGCAAGGAACGCATAAATCAAAGGAACGCGCTGAAATTTCTGGTTCAACCAGAAAGATTAAAAAACAAAAAGGAACTGGTACAGCTCGTGCGGGTAGTATCAAGTCTGGTGTATTTAAAGGTGGTGGTAGAATGTTTGGTCCTAGACCAAAAGACTATTCTTTTAAATTAAATAAGAACCTTAAGCGTTTAGCACGTAAATCGGCGTTGACGATGAAGGCAAATGATAAGGCAATTTTAGTGATTGAGGACCTTACTTTTGATGCTCCAAAAACTAGGGATTTTACAGCTGTTTTAAAGACTTTGGGTCTTGAAAGCAAAAAATCTTTATTTGTGTTGGGAGACTCAAATAATAATGTATATTTGTCCTCGCGCAATTTGAAAGGTACAGAAGTTGTAACTAACTCACATTTAAGTACTTACAAGATAATGAATGCAAGCAGCCTTGTGTTGTTTGAGAGTTCTTTGGAAGGAATTGAAACAAACTTAAGTAAATAGAAACGAGATGAATATCTTAATAAAACCTATAATTACGGAAAAAGCTACTAAGGATGCTGAAGATAATAACATCTTCGGTTTTGTAGTAAACCCAAAGGCGAATAAGGTAGAAATCAAGAAAGCAGTGGAAGCTGCTTACGGAGTTTCTGTTGAAAAAGTTCGCACAATGAATGTCCGCCCTAATAGAAAGACCCGTCAGACAAAGACAGGTGTTCAAACTGGTAAAACTAATGCTTATAAAAAAGCGATAGTACAGGTAGCGGAAGGTGATACAATAGATTTTTACAATAACATCTAAGTGTACTTAGATTTAATTAGACAAAAATGTCAGTAAGAAAATTAAAACCTATCACCCCAGGTCAGCGTTTTAGAGTTGTAAATGGTTTTGACGCCATAACAACTGATAAGCCGGAGAAAAGTTTATTAGCTCCGAACAAAAGATCTGGTGGTAGAAACAGTCAAGGTAAAATGACCATGCGCTATATAGGTGGTGGGCATAAGAAAAAATACCGAATTATCGATTTTAAACGTGACAAAGCGGGAATTCCTGCTACAGTTGCAAGTATAGAATACGATCCGAACCGTACAGCATTTATCGCTTTACTTAATTACCAAGATGGTGAAAAGCGTTATGTCATTGCTCAAAACGGACTTCAAGTAGATCAAAATATTGTTTCAGGCGAAAATGTGGCTCCCGAAATTGGAAATGCTCTGTTTCTTTCAGCTATTCCTTTAGGTACTATTATTTCTTGCTTGGAATTACGTCCTGGTCAGGGTGCAGTTTTAGCGCGAAGTGCTGGAGCATTTGCCCAGTTAATGGCAAGGGATGGTAAATACGCTACCGTTAAGTTACCATCTGGAGAAACTCGAATGGTACTTGTTACTTGTATGGCTACTATAGGTGCAGTTTCTAACAGTGATCATCAATTGTTAGTATCTGGTAAAGCAGGTAGATCAAGATGGTTGGGAAGAAGGCCACGTACCAGACCGGTAGTAATGAATCCTGTAGATCATCCAATGGGTGGTGGTGAAGGTAAATCTTCTGGAGGTCACCCACGTTCTAGAAACGGTATTCCGGCAAAAGGATATAGAACCCGTTCTAAGACAAAACAGAGTAGTAAATACATTTTAGAACGTAGAAAGAAATAAGCTATGGCAAGATCGTTAAAAAAAGGACCATACGTTCATTTTAAGTTAGATAAGAAAGTACAACTAAATGTTGAGTCAAATAAAAAGACTGTGATCAAAACTTGGTCCAGGGCTTCAATGATTACACCAGATTTTGTTGGACAGACCATTGCAGTACATAATGGACGTCAATTTGTACCAGTATATGTAACTGAGAACATGGTAGGACATAAATTAGGAGAATTTTCACCTACAAGATCATTTCGTGGTCATGCAGGTGCAAAAAATAAAGGAAAAAAATAATAGGCCATGGGAGTTCGTAAAAGAGAAAGAGCGGAGCAGATCAAGGAAGTGAAGAAGACAATGTACTTTGCTAAATTGAATAATTGCCCTACGTCACCAAGAAAAATGCGTTTAATGGCGGATTTGGTTAGAGGTGAAAAAGTGAATAAGGCGCTTAGTATTTTAAAGTTTAGTTCAAAAGAATCGTCACGTCGATTAGAAACATTATTGCTATCTGCAATTGCTAATTGGCAATCGAAAAACGAAGATGCTTCTTTGGAAGATGCAGATCTTTTTGTAAAAGAGATTCGTGTAGATGGTGGAACAATGTTAAAAAGACTTCGTCCAGCACCACAAGGTCGCGCACACAGAATTAGAAAACGTTCCAATCACGTAACACTCGTGCTTGGCGCTAACGATAACACACAAACGAATTAAATAAATGGGACAGAAGACAAATCCAATCGGAAATCGCCTAGGTATTATTAGAGGATGGGAGTCCAACTGGTACGGAGGTAAAGACTACGGCGATAAATTAGCCGAAGACGATAAGATTAGAAAGTATGTTCATGCTCGTTTAAATAAAGCAAGTGTGTCCAGAGTAATTATAGAGCGTACGCTTAAACTTGTAACCGTTACTATCACAACGGCTCGTCCAGGAATCATTATTGGTAAAGGGGGTCAAGAGGTAGACAAGTTAAAAGAGGAGCTTAAAAAAATTACAGATAAAGAGGTACAGATCAATATTCATGAGATCAAAAGACCAGAATTAGATGCATTTTTAGTAGCTCAGAGCATCGCAAGACAGATTGAAAATAGAATTTCATATCGTCGTGCAATTAAGATGGCCATTGCTGCTGCCATGCGTATGAATTCAGAAGGTGTAAAAGTTTTGATTTCTGGAAGATTAAATGGTGCCGAAATGGCGCGATCTGAAGGATATAAAGAAGGTCGTATTCCTTTATCTACATTTAGAGCTGATATTGACTATGCTTTAGTTGAGGCACACACTACTTATGGTAGATTGGGTGTTAAGGTATGGATTATGAAAGGCGAGGTATATGGAAAGAGAGAGCTTTCTCCTTTAGTTGGTTTAGCCAAAAGTGGAGGAAAAGCAGCACCTGCAGGTAGAGGTGGAAATAATAAGCCACGTCGCAGAAAGTAATTTTTTAAAGAGAAGAAAATGTTACAACCTAAGAGAACAAAGTTCCGTAAACAAATGAAAGGCGTAATGAAGGGCAATGCAGGTCGTGGAAACCAGCTGTCCTATGGAAGCTTTGGTATTAAGTCTATAGATTCAGATTTCTTGACTGCTCGTCAAATAGAAGCTGCCCGTATAGCGGCAACCCGTTTTATGAAAAGAGAAGGATCCCTTTGGATTATGATCTTTCCAGATAAACCAATTACCAAGAAACCTCTCGAGGTACGTATGGGTAAAGGTAAAGGTGCTGTAGAATATTGGGTGGCAATTGTTAAACCTGGTAGAATGTTGTTTGAGATTTCTGGAGTGCCACTTGAAACAGCGAAAGAAGCTTTGCGTCTTGCGGCTCAAAAGCTTCCGGTGCAAACAAGATTTATTATAGCTAGAGATTATCAAGCTTAATTTTTTGAAATTATCACTATGAAACAATCAGAGATAAAAGGAGCATCAACATTAGAGCTACAAGAAAAACTTGCGGAAGCTAAAAAGGCTTATTCAGATTTTAAAATGGCTCATACCATTTCACCGTTGGAGAATCCAATTCAATTGAGATATCACAGAAGATCAATTGCTAGAATTGCGACAGAACTAACTAATAGAGAAGTACAGTAATCGTACCCAGCTGAAAGATGGAAGAAAAAAGAAACTTAAGAAAAGAACGTATTGGCGTTGTTACTAGTAGCAAAATGGAAAAATCCATCGTCGTTGCTGAAGTAAAAAAAGTGAAACATCCTATGTACGGAAAATTCGTGTTAAAAACGAAAAAATACGTTGCACATGATGAAAAAAATGACTGCAACGAAGGTGATACAGTTAAGATCATGGAAACAAGACCTTTAAGTAAAACTAAATGTTGGAGGTTAGTAGAAATAATTGAAAGAGCTAAGTAATCATGATACAACAAGAATCAAGACTGAAAGTCGCAGATAACACAGGAGCTAAGGAAGTTCTTACAATTCGTGTGTTGGGTGGTACCAAAAGAAGATATGCTTCTATTGGTGACAAAATTGTAGTTTCTATAAAAGATGCTACCCCTAATGGAACCGTGAAAAAAGGAACCGTTTCTACTGCTGTTGTGGTGCGGACGAAAAAAGAAGTTAGAAGACCAGATGGTTCTTACATTCGTTTCGATGATAATGCTTGTGTACTTTTAAACGCTCAAGGAGAAATGAGAGGCACAC